>MDTF01014146.1_pt1 | contig 24504 bp, 16 predicted proteins | sample 811191 | NCBI WGS metagenome assembly MDTF01 (sample SAMN05326649, study PRJNA326480) | marine metagenome | isolation source: seawater | place: Southern Ocean | collected 2011
GAACACCAAAACCGCTCATTAATGGGTGTAAAAGCGGTTTAACCTGCTGCAGGACCAATTCTGTTTTGTCTGCTTTGCGTGATTGCTTTGCATTGAACATTCGTGGCAAGGTCATGCCTCTGCCCGAGTGGAAGTATTGCTTAAGAAGGGTGAACAACGATGAAAACTGTGGAAACAATAACCAAAAAAGAGAGCGGACAGCACGTGCTAAACAAGAATCAACCTCGACGGTTTCTACGCACGTTGTGGATGCTGTTTCGCACCACAATCATTGTCTTCATTATCGCTATTCTTACTCTGGTGCTTGGCATCTTGAGCATCATGGAAATCTTCTCTGTGCGCTCCGCGCTGAGCGTTCTTCACGATGATATTTTGATCAGCCCAACCCGTTGAGTTGGCGTCACTCGTCCGAACCATCTTCAGTCGATGGGTACAACGCCGGATAGACAAAGTTCGGATTCTTATCTTCATCCATTTGCACCACATAGACGCCCGTCACCATCTCAGAGATGAAGAGATAACCACGTGGATCATACTGCAAGCCCCAATCGAATGGAATCATACATGATGCCCAGCAGTCAGCCATGTCATAGCCCATGGTTGCAGCAGGGTCATCAATCCAAGTTGGACCCGATGGAAGGTAGTACCCCATGATTTTGGTTTCAGCCAACTGAGCGATGGCAGGGTAGCCGATTTCAGGTGCAGGAACGCCGTCAACCCATTCGACATCTTGCCAGATGTCGCTGTGGTCGGTCACCCAGTTACCGGCGTGGTAATGCGTCCAGTAGACGTGTCCATTGGTGCCGGTGTCTCCGTTGTGTGGGCTGTAGATGTAGCCCCCTGGGATGTAGTGGTGAGGGTGTTCGGTGCCGTCAGGCAAGATGCTTGAACCTGGCAACTTCCACTTGCTGAGCAAGAAGGGCTTGGTCGGATCGGTGGTGTCGATGGTCCAAATGAAACCGGTGTGGTTGGTGTTGGTACCGTACTCTGGTGCAATCATGGTGAGGTGACGCCAGTTGATGCCGTATTCAGCATCGTTGGGTCCCGTGCCACATTCTGCATCCCATGTTTCCATTGGGTCGGTGTCTTTGGCGCCGTTGCACAACAGGTGGTCGTAAGGAACTGCGTAGTGAATCCAGCCGTTGCCGTTGAGTGCGCCGGTGCTTCCGCCCCATTCTTCAGAGGTGAGGTTGGCATGGCCGCCACCATCAGGTCCGTACCAGCCATCATCTGCACTTGAGCAACCAAGCCATCGTCCGACTTCGTTGTCTTGTGGCCAGCTGATGCCTTCAGGGTCGGGGATTGCAGGTGGTGTTGAGACATCGACGATTCGGAGTCCAGCGTCCCAGTAGGAGATGTAGAGCAATTGCTGACCGGTGATTGGATGCTTGGCGAGCACGTTGTCGTGGTTGAAGATTGAACCACCGCAGGTGGTATCAGGCTCAGGTGAATAGCCGCCCCAGCGAATGATTTCTCTGCTGCTGTTTTGGTCTTCATCGGTTTGAGTGGGCAACCAAGATTCGAATCCAAGCGGGACATAGAACACTTGAGTTCCCTTGTAGAAGGTTCCAGAGTCGCCTTCAACCATCTCTGGGTAAGGGTCAGCACCGTACAAGAACAGGTGGCATTCCTCATTGGCGTAGATCAAAGGGGCATTTTCCCAATCGCAGTCAACGTGAAGGTCTTGATTGTGAAAACCTGCGGGTGGGTTGTTCCATTCAGCGACCTTGATCGGTTCGTTCTTGTTGGCGACGTAAATCACGTCAAGTCGGTTGGCACCGCTGTTGGCATCGTCATCGGTGGGGATTGGATCCAATTCGCTGTTGCTCAGTTCGTGGTTGACCAACACCCAGTTGTTGTCAGGGGTCACCTTGATGTCGATCATGCGACCAACTTCAGCAAAGTAGGTTGAAAGCAGGACAATGTTGTTCGGTTCAGAGATGTCTAAAATTTCGAATTGGTTGTAGGATGAAACGTAAGCATAGCAGCCACCTGTGCCATCTGGATAGGTGACACAATCATCCATGAAATTCCCTTCAATGGAGATCTCAGAAGAGTCACCAGGTGTTGGTCCGATGTTTTTGAACTCAGGTGAACATGGTCGTCCAGCGACGTTGTCAAGCTCGGTTGGTGGCTTGACGTTGCCATCACAGTTGAGGTTGTGATAATCGATGAGCTGCATGTTGTCGGTCTTCAATCGGTGAGCCAACAGATCGGTGTGGCTGTGGTTGTCGTCTTCAATTTCAACGACCGGGTCAACCCAAGCGCTGGTGGTTGCCTCTTCGACGTTGTTGTCGCCACCAAGGGCCAAATAGGCTGTTGCGGAGAGCAAACAGACAATCACCAAGCCGACAAAGGCGTAGGTGATGAGTTGGTCTGCGGCTTCACTGTCTCGAAGCAATCGACGAGGTTGCATGGCCGATGACCTGAGGTGTTGTATTTCAAGTGACGCTTCGTTCAAGTCGTAAAGCCGGGCTTGCTCGCCATGTTTTATCTATCACCGGCGCAGCCTTTTGGTCATGCGACGCGTCGTTGTTCCGGTTCTCATGGTGCTTCTTCTGTCCATGGTGGCCGTGATGCCAGTCATCACAAGCGCTCACACCGCCGACGCCTTCACCGTGCTGGTCAAAGAAAACGGCTTCTCTCAGACTTCACCAGAGATTTATCATAACGATTCCATCTTGTGGTACAACACCGATAACGCATCGAACCTCACCCATCGGCTGGTCCACGATCACGATGGCGATGGCCTGTACAACGGTTCGCTTGACTGGGATTCGGGCGAACTCAACGCTTACTGTGAAACCGATGAAAACAACACCAAGATTGATTCAACATGCAGAACCAGTTTCTATGTCGAGTTCAACACCAATTGGACCGCTGGTGAGTATGACTATCAGGACCTTCGTTCAGACGGCAGCGTTGTTAACGCCACCATCCGTTTGTTTGAGGACATGGCAAGCCATAACGCATCGACTGCTCCAACGATTGGCAGCACTTTTGGCGCTACCGATGAACCTGAAGGGGAACCAGTGGAAGCGACAGAACCCGAAGATCCAATGACGGCAGAAGACGCCCTTCTCTACGTGGCGGTGGGCACTGGTGGGGCGGCAATTTTGCTGCTCGTGCTGTTGGTTGTTCGTCGCTCAGATGATTCAGAAAAAGCATCGAGCGAACAAGAGTGATGTTCCACTTCTCCGTTTGGGGTTTAAATCGGTTAAATAACCTTGAATTCTTTCTTTTTTGATGGGGAAGGCAGAGAGCGAAGCACCAACTGAAGAAGCACCGAGGGTTCTCTCCACCGCGTTTGGTTCTCTTGAGATTGACACCGATGCAACTCCAGAAGATGTTGAACGAAACCTGCGCGCTCTTTCATGGATTGAAGAAATCGTCGAAGATTCGAATGGTGCATTGACCTACGCGATGGATGACACGAACCGGCTGATTGTCGTCGAAATGACTGGCGTGGAAATCATCATTGATGTCCGTCTATGTGCTCAACGTTCTCTTTCCAGCAATCACTGGTTTCACGGGCATGTACCGGCGTCAGTCAATGGCCGTGAGGTGTGCATCAACATGAGCGACGAGTACTATCCAGAAGTCCCAGACCTTGACTTGTGCGCGTCGCTTTTGCTTTTGCTCAGTGCAGAAGGTGTGAGCCACGCAATGCTGCCTTCGACGCTTTACGCCTATTTACCACTCGAGAATGTCCGAGAACTGCTGTTGGATTCCAATTGCGATGTCGTGGAAAGCGCCCTTGCATCCCTTGGTCAACGATCTTGCCGTGCTTCGCTGAGTTTGTTGAAAGATTCGATCAGTCAGGCCTCTTCATCCATTCTTGTCTTCACCGCTGTTGAAGCACTTTTGATGGGCCGGGATGTCAAAGCGAAGCCATACATGCCCCTGCTTGTTGAATTGACCAACAGCCAAGAGTCTGATGTCAAGGCCCGTGCCATCGAGTTGTTTTGCTTCCATTTGGACACCACTCAAAAGGAATACATTCCAATCCTCAAGCGACTGGTCCATTTCTCGGATATGTGCGTGCCGGCTTTTGTGTTGCGCCCTTATGCTCAAATGGCCGGGAGTGAAGCGATTGAAGATTTGCTCTCCATTCTTGACCATCGTGACTCGTCATGGCATGAAGGGGCCGTCCGAGCATTGATGGTGATCGACCATCCTTTGGCAATACAAGCCCTTTCAGCTTACGCCATGGTTGCCATGAAGGAGATTCGGGAGGCTATTTTCCAGCACCTCCGAATGGGCCCAGCAACATCACTCGAAGAAACTGTGGCGGCGTTCATTGTTGGATTAAAAAATGACTCGCCGGCTGAAGCGCTCCGGGACTTCGGTTCACTTTTTGACTGAGGCTTGGAGGCGCTGCCTCAAGGCTTCGACAGCAACGACGCTGACTGCGACTTGAAGGTTGTACGATGGCACAAACCCATCCATCGGCAAGAGCACGCAAGCATCAGCAGCTTCGAGAACAGCATCACTGATGCCTTCTTTTTCCGCCCCAACAACAAGCAAGACATCGCCGGTCAAATCCTCATCCCAGGGCCCGTGGGTGCCAACATCTTCCACGGCAATCACACGAACACCGTTCTTTTTCGCAGCCGCTAGAATTTCTTCAGTTGTGCTGTACACAACGGGGAGGAATCGATCCGCTCGCATGCTTGAGCGTCGGATTGTCCGACGTTCTTCATGGGTTTTCATGACATTGAGCACCACCGCATCAGCACCAGAGACTTCCGCAGTGCGGATGGCAAAGCCAAGGTTTGTTGAGTATGTTACGCCGTCAAAGAACCACACGGTCCCTCCGCGTTCGAACACTTCGTCCAAGCTGGCCACAGGCTGGCGATCAATCAAAGCAAGAGCATCAACAAAGCCCTCTGCTGACATACGCCACAAGTCGTTTGTTGAACCTTCTTCGACAGGAATGCCGCGGACTTCACAAGCCGAACGGATGTGTTCTGTGTCCTTTTCTCGGTCAACCAGCACCATTGTGATGGCTTCACCGGCTTCAAGCGCCCGAAGGACCGCTTCAGCACCTGTGATTTGACCTGCCATACCTCGGCGTGGGCCGCAGTCCTCATGAGGCTATCCGAACTGGGCGGTGTATGGCCAAAACACACAGCCCTCGGTTCTTGAGCATCGTCGAACAGGCTCGCGCTCAGATTCCAGAATGCGAAGCCCCCGATCTGCGTGCAATGCTTGCAGACGGTGAACGCCTCGTTGTCATTGATGTCAGGGAGCGCCATGAGTACGAAGCGGGCCATCTGGTTGGCGCGATTCACATCGGCAAAGGTGTGCTCGAACGCGACATTGAGAAGCATGACCTCCCAGAAGATACCCGGTTGATTTTGTATTGTGGCGGAGGCTTTCGAAGCGCCATCGCCGCTCTTTCGTTGAAACAAATGGGTTACAGCAACGCCTTTTCTCTTTGGGGCGGCTGGCGAGGAATCCAGGCTGAAGGGCTGTCAACCGAGGAATAAGCCCACCAGATTCCCCCCAGCAGTACGCGTTTTAGCCGGGTCTGTGAGCGTCTGTTCGCGTGGACAGACTCATAAAGGGGAGTTTTCTCGACAGGATGCTGAGAAGCGTCGGTGTTCATTATGGCTCAAGGATTGTACCAACACATTCGTCAAACTTACAAGCGTCCAAACGATGCACTGCCTCACATGTACAGGCAAACACGCATGGCTCTATGGCGCCGAGAACCGGTCAATTGCCGAATCGAACGCCCAACTCGCTTAGACGCCGCTCGTTCTCTTGGATACAAAGCCAAGCAAGGCGTTGTCCTCATCCGCACCCGAATCCGCCGAGGTGGATTGCGAAAGGGTAAGATTCACATGAAGCGCAAGCCATCGAAGGCTGGTATCAAGAAGATCACCATGGCCAAGAACACCCAACGCATGGCTGAAGAGCGTGTTGGACGCCATTTCCCTAACCTCGAAGTCCTCAACTCCTACTGGGTTGGCCAAGATGGTAAGCACAAGTTCTACGAAGTAATCATGATCGATACGCACCACCCTGCTATCATCAAGGACAAGCAACTCGGTGTGTTCAGCGCTGCAAACGGCAAGACCTCTCACCGAGGACGAGCCTACCGTGGTAAGACCTCTGCCGGAAAGCGCGGACGTGGATTGCACAAGAAGGGTAAGGGAGCAGAGAAGTTGCGACCTTCCCTCAAAGCAAACCTCAACCGTGGCAAGTGAAGCATCTTCTGATGTCAACGCCTGCCTACCAGCAGCGAATGTTATCGTTTCTCTATCCGCTCGGGTTTGGTTTATTTCCTTTGAACCACTCGCACATGTGAGGCTCAACCATGGTTCAAGGCGAAGACACGGTTTCCCGCATGACGGGATTGGAAGTGTTCCTTCCTGATGGCCGTCGCTTAGGCGTGGTTCATGACGCTGTCATTGACGCCAGTGGGATGCAGTGCACGCACCTCTTTGTTCGCGATCCTGATGAAGCCCTTGTCGAAGGTTCGGTTCACATTGCTATTCCTTGGCGGTGGATCCGAGCAGTCGATCAAATTGTGCTCTTACGCTGGTTCCCTGCCACGCCAATCCCAATGAACTCTTGAGGCGGTGAATGGTTTGGAACTTCACATTCTTGGAACTGCATCAGCCCGCCCCAGCGGTGCTCGAGAAGTCAGTGGAAGTTTGCTTTCATGCGACGACGGTATTGCCGTCATCGATGCTGGCGAAGGCTTCCAAATGCGGTATGCTGCTCAACGAAGACGCCTGAAAAACAGCACACCTACGGGCTCTCTACGATCTGCTCGCATCGGTGTTGTGTGTTTGACTCACGGGCATTTAGATCACACATGGGGGCTCTTGCCGTGGTTGCAAACCATGGCCCTCGACCGTCGCAATCGCCCGCTGATGGTGGTTGGCCCAACCTCGGCTGGAGTGTTGGATGCTCTGATTTCGGGGGCACCTCTTCCTGATGATGCCCCACCTGCTGAACTTGCTCGCCAGATGGCATCTTGGCACAGCCTTGGAGGCACCACCGAGCACCTCGGTTACGAAGTTCGCTGGATCCTTGGCGACCCGGTCTCAAACCGCTGGGTTGAACTTGGAGCGAATTCTGACACCGCCACACTCCTTCCTTCACTGCCTCAGCCAGAAGGCTGGAGTCATGTCAAAATCGTTCCATTGCCAACCGAACACACCGTCCCATCATGCGCGTGGATGTTTGAAACCAAAACTAAAGTGGGGAAATTCAATCGATTGAAGGCAGCTGAACTTCGCCTGACCAAAGAACAGCAAACCGAACTGGGCCAAGGCCGGGATGTGACGCTTGATGACGGGGCTGTGTTGGAGGCATCAGCGTTCAGAGGCGAAGCAGTGCAGCCAAGACGCATCATCATTTCCGGCGATACTGCTGAACAAGCCATGGGCCTGACTGGTGTCGATGGCGTCGATGTGCTGGTCCATGAATCGACGTTCTTGGAAGACACCGCTGATCATGCCATCGAACACCTCCATTCCACCGCTTCAGGTGCAATGCGTACCGCTCTTGCATGCGGTGCTCATCATCTGGTGCTGACCCATTTCAGTGCACGAATCAAGGACGGGAAAATACCGCTGAGTGAAGCGGCCACTGCCTCTACAGGCGCCGCTCTGGGCCTCACATTGGCTCGCGATGGCGACCGCATTCAGTTGAGTCCAGAAGGGCGCGTGGCCCATTTGTCATGGTCGGGAAATGGCTGGACCGCGTGACACATTCTTCCACATCATTCAAGTGGTCGATGAACAACAGCAGGCCATGCGTTCCAGTGTTGCAGTGGCGTTCCTGTTCATCATGCTCATGGTGCCACCTTCTGCTTTTGGCGAGGCTGGCCGTGCCGCCCCATCGTGCACCGAGACCGATGCTGCCTCGTTCTCGAGTTCAGATCCAATTCCTGACGGTACCTGCGTCAAAGTATCGCTTGGCGTATTGATGCCAGGTGATGTGTTTGACATCAACATCAACATCATTGATGATGCTCTTGACGTGTTGGTGTTCGATCAGAACACAATTCAGCCCTATGACCTTGGCCAATCTTACCGCTCATCCTTCGAACAAGTCCCCTCGACCGAATTTGCATTGGGAGCGTACTCATTCCACTGGAAGGTGCCAGCCTCAATCTCGGAAAAAGCATGGTACATCGTGTTCGATAACCTCAACCATAATGGCGACCAAGGCATGGGTGATTTAGGTGGCAATGACAGCCGTGCAAGCCTGAGTGTCCAAGCGATTGATGAGGCTTATTGGACTCCTTTCCATGACTTGATCGGGATGGAGCCAGGCGCCTACCAAACACTCCTGTTCGGCAATGATCTCCGCCTTGATGCGGGGACAACCGTGGTCGTCAGCGCCTGGGCGCTCGAAGGCCAAGGGGACGTTTACCTGCAAACACAGAGCATGAACGACCTTTACACATCAGGAGGGGTTGGAACCCTTTCGATCACTGGAGGTTCCTTGCAATCGGTTGGCGGCACCGCTTCTTTTTCTTGGATTGTTCCAAACGAACTCGATGGTGAAGCATTGATCGTTGTTGCTGATAACACGGACACACCGGTCGGTGGAGCTGATGGAACTGCAGCGGTACGAATGACCATTCGGGTCGAATTATCGCCGACCTTGAACCCAGTCCTCACCACGGATGCGAACGGTTCCACCACCATTGGTACTTCTGTTGCCTTTGACGCCATGGCGACCCCAAACCGCCTCAACCAAGTTGATTCTGCCATTTGGGACTTTGATGCGGACATTGATGCAGATAACGACGGAATTGCAAACAATGACGCTGACGCAACTGGTTGGAACGCCGAAACCTCATGGGCCACGCCAGGGGAGCGAACCGTTACATTGTGGGTTGTCTCACCGACCGGCCAAATGGCTTCAGCGACCGTTGCGATTGACGTTGAAGACATCACAGACCCAACCGCTCGAATTGGTGGCGACGGCCAACCGGTTGCAGGGGGATGGCGCTTGCTTGTCAACACCCCACTCACCTTGAACTGCGACAGCAGCAGCGACAACCATCTTGTTGCCTTGTGTGCCTGGAACCTCGACGGAGCACCCTACGGTCAAAACACCTCAATCCTCCTGTCTTGGACCACCATCGGAACCCATGAAGTTCTGCTCACGGTCACCGATGCTTCTGGTAACACCAACACCAGTGAAACAACTGTTACCGTGGTTGACAACACCTTGCCAGTGCTTCAGCAAAGCACCATCAACATCCTCCCATCGAGCGGCATGACCAATGAAGCAATCCGATGCAGCGTTTCTGCCAATGATCCGTTTGACGACCTCACGGTTCTTCGTTACCATTGGGATCTCAATCCTGAATTGGACAGCGATGGGAACGGCGATGTTCGGGACGATCCGGACCGGACTGGAAGCAGCGCTGATATCACGTTCAAGCAGGCTGGCAGTTACACCGTCGTGGTCACGGTCTTCGACCCCTCGGGGAACACCGACAGCCACGCTTTCACCATCACCGTTGACGAGCCTGCAGAAGAAGGCAGCATCGCTGGCTTGTTGCTGATGGTCCTGTTCATCGGTACCGTGACCATGGGCGTCGCCCTCGTCGGCCATCGTCGTTGGCAGCACAGCATCGCTGTGGAACTGCTCGTTGGCCGTGGGCTGAGTGCATCTGAAGCGAAAACCCACATCGCTCATGTCGTGGACACGCGGAAAACTCCACTGTTTGCCCCAGCAATTGTTCTGGCAGGCTTGGACGTTGGCGAGGTCACCTCAACGGTTGTAAAAGAAGAGGAAGCGAGAGCAGCTGAACTTGAATCGATCTATGGCGACAGTGCTTCAGTCCAACCAAGTTCAGCGTTTGCACCTCCAACCGCTGCTCCATCTTTCAGTGCAGGAAGCCAAGCCGCTGCGGCAGATGCAATGGCGTTGTTGAACGATGAAGAACCGCGCCGTCAGCCCCAACCTCAACTTCAACCCGTATCCCAAGCGCCAATGCATGACTTCATCGACGAGGCTATGACGGCTGAAGCGCCAAAAACTGTGGTGAAAAGCGGTGGGGTTCAACTTCCACCAAGCATGCAAAAAAACGCACCACTCGTTGAGGAAAGCGCACCTGAACCAAACGTCCCTGAGGCAAGTGCTTCAACATCCCAGATGTGCACAGCCTGCAACGCGCCATTTTCAGTGACCCTGCCAGACGGCATAGAGCAAGCAGTGGTTGCTTGTCCGTCATGCAACATCGACAATGTCATCAACGCTTGAATCGGCCTTTATCGGGTGTGTATCAGCGAAAATTCACCCAACAAGGGGATGGGTTCTCATAGTGGCCCTGCTCCCTTAGAGTCATGGATGAGGTAGCGGTTCGTGTCGTACGTGCTGGTTTGCCTCAGAAACGGGACCCACGTCGTATGGCGCTGTTCCTAGTCGTGCTGATGTTCGCATCGATTGCCACACCCGCCGAAGCAGATTTATCGGTCTCTCGAGAAGATTTCGGAGTCCTTGATGCATTGGAAGACACGCTCAATTCCAGAACCCAAAGCGGTGAAGACGAAATTGCAACCCAGGAGGCCCTTGAAGCCCTGAATGCTGTTGACTTGAACGCACGACCAATGGGTGAAAATGACGCACTCAGCGAAGCGAGCGCTTACCTCGACAATGTCACTTTACGAGACAGCGCTCCTTTCGAAGTGGAACATCCTCGCCCCTATGAGTTTCTGATCGACACCTCAACACAACCTGACGGATGGCCATACAACCTCTTCGAGACCTTGTTTTCAGTCAATTCACTTGGCCTTAGCAACCCTTTGGGAGTCGGAATCAACACCTATGCCATCTACGTTAACTTCTCTTCTCGTAACGATGGGCCATCCTTCGAAGCTTGGCAAAACGGCACCTTCACAGGGGAACTTATCGTCGGCACAGACCTGGTGTTGTTCAACAATTACATCGACATCGACGGCGATGGGGGTGACGATCTATCGGTCGGTCTGACCATTCAGGGCCTCGTCACCCAAGACGATGGTTTCGGTTTCGAATTTGGTGACTGTGGCGTGCCACCGTTGACCGTTCCCTGCATCGAAGAACTTTGGATCCGCCCCACCTTCCAATGGGCTGTGACTGCGTTGGATCAAAACGACCCACTTTGGGATGATTTGGCAAATCTCGAAGTGAGCCTGATGAAAGGTCTTGCTTTCGACTTAACGTTGGAAGATTCAGAATCATACGCCATCATTATTGACACTCAATTTACTCAACCACCTTACCAGTACACCCTTTCTGTAGGCTTACAGCGAATGACCTTCTCAGTCAACACCGTCATCACCAACGGGCTCAGTTTCCTTTCTGATCTGGTCGGAGGATCCATCGATTCAAGCGACATCAGTCTTACTTCGATTTCCGCTCCATACGCTATCCGGGTGTCAAACCCTGATGCACCGGGCGACAACCGTCAAACCGATTGTGAAGATGAGTCCTACTTCGATCCAATAGCGGACCATCTTGCCAAGAGCGATGATCACAAGTGTGGCCTTGGCGTTGGTGTTGGTTTCATTCGCTTCGATGGTTACGGAGGTGGAACGACTGCTCCCGTTCTTGAGGTCGCTTACATCGATGTAGGATTTCACCCAGAGGAAGGCGAAACTCGTTTGCCAGAAGAGATCGACATTACGTTGAGAAATGATAACCTTGGCCAAAACACCTTTGACACGGTTGAAATTTATTCAGATGTGGGTGCTGATCTTTACCTGCATTACTTCGAAGATCGCTCGAACACAACAGAAGGCGACCAACCCTTTGGTAACACCACCGACTCACGCAGTTGGATTCGTGGTCTTCCATCGGGCACCATGCCAGCTGAAGAGATTGCAGCGATCTTCACCATGATCGGCGAAGCACCAGGCAGCCAAGGGTTCCCCGGCGACCTCCCTGAACGCCTTTCACTGATCATTGCTATCAAGAACTTCACCGGCGATACGACAAGCAACATCAACGATCCAACCCTTCCAGTGAATCCCGCTGAACCACCAAACACCCTGATTGTCATGGCGGCGACAGAATCGATCGACCGCATTGAATACAAATCGACGTTCATGCGAGGTGGCTATGAAGCAGATCGGTCTTCTCTTGAACTGATGATTGACAACGTCCCCAAGGTTGTCATCGTCGAAGGTAGTTTTCAAATTCCCGAGAGTGGAATCAGCCGAGTCAACTTTGACAACCCCAACCTCAACTCCATCGCCCAAATCTTGGACAATGCCCTACTGACGGTGATCGAAGTGATCCTGGATGTTGGAGACATCGTGAACGGTCTGCCAGAATCGATTGTCGGCACGGCTGGATCAGAAGGCGGTTCAGTTGCCTTGCATTGCCGCAACCAAGTACGAGCCACCCTTTCAAACTCCGTGCGTGAGCCGATGCCAATCGGGCAAGTCACCTTTTCAATATCAAGCAGCGACAACCCGTGGTTGCCTGAAATCGATCACATCTTGCTTTCAGAAGACACCGAATTGACGAGCGTGAACGGACGGCTTGGACCGATTGCCCCGCTTGTTCCAGTAGCGATGAGTGCGCGAATCGGCGGCATCACCGATGTCGAACACTCCTATGATCCAGTCAACGATGTTCGACAGATGGAGCTGAGAGGGCTTGAAGGCGGACCTTTGTTGATCGGCCACATGATGCACACAGACGGTGATTTGACTTCAGCAATACGTCAATCAGCGACCGTTTCAAACCGCCCAACAACATTCAATTTAACCCAAACTTCTGAAGCGATGACGTACACAGCAAGCGATCCAATTGGAACCATCACTTATGGTGGTGAGAGTCCAGACCAACGCAATGCCATCCGTCTAAAGGGCCTTCCAGCAGAGTTTTCTTTGATCCTTGGCGACACGGTTGGCTATGTGGCGAGCGAACCAATGGAGTCCATTCACATTCAGATGACAAACGCCACTCAACCGTTGACCATGGATGGCGACCACTTCCGCTTCTGGGTCGATGAAGACACGGGCGAAGCAAGCCTCAGCGTCGCTATTTCCGAAGTGACAAGCATCCAAAGACTGTCTCCGCTCGAGCCTGGCTCAAAGGGACCAGAGGGCAATTCGAGGGTTGAAATGACTCGCGCTTCATCAGCACCGTTCAACATCTTGCTTGAAGATGAAAGCCAGTACACTGACCGATTCAAAGGCATGAATGGTCGAATTGCCATCAATCCACTGCCTGCGGACATCACGATTGCTTACCCGAGCGATGTTGACTCAACAGGCCTTGAACTCCCGACCTTCGATGAAGGGGATGGCGTTGAAGCCCTGTCGTTTTTCCTTGGCGATCTTGTTGGTTTTGGTACGATTGTCAACGACCTCATCTATGGAATGACTGTTGATCTCGGCGGCGTCAGCACCGATGAAAACGACATGTCGCTTGGTATTGACCTCGTCACTGGTGAGGCGTTTAACCTCACTGCAGATGTCATGAAAGGGTCCAACGTCGGTGAGGAACCATCGTGGGTCCACGGTCTTTCAGCCAATTTCAACGAAGCCACAATGGTGAGTTTCAACTACAGCAGAATGCCGACCTTCACCCTGACAAGTCGCAGCGTCGTCGATGCAATCCTTGCTGATTACCAAGTGTCGCCTGATGAGGTGGATGATTTCATCGAAGCCCTCGAACAGGGCAATGTGTCGTATCCAGCACTGGCTGCGGAAATCCTTGCAGACGGCATCGTGCTCGACAGCGAGTTGGAAACCATCAACACCACGGCGTGGGCCAATCAAGGCATCACCATCGAATCGCGTCGCTCATGGCACCTCAAGTCGTGGATGCCAAGCCTTCCATCTGGTCGGATTTTCATCGAATATGATTTCCGAATGATCAATGAAATTCCTGTCTATGAAGTGGATTTGGCAATGGATGCGTGGCAGCCTTTGCGAGAACAGTTCAGTCTGATCATCAACGGGCTCGAAGGGCGGGATTCACAATTGATCATCGATGGATTGGATACGACCCAACCAAACAACGTCATTGCGAACGCAGTGTTTTCCACCCAAGACAACCTCACCGTGCCTCGGGTTTCGATTGACATGACCTACGACCTTGGTACCCGTTTGGACTCAGCTCATGCTGTGTTCATCGATCGCAGAGCCCTCACACGTGTTGAAGCATTGATCATCGGCGTTCCGCAATCAACAGACTTCTCGACCACGGTTGGTGACATTTTCTTGATCAACGTCACGGTGCCAACCCAGTACCAAACCGCCGGTGGCCACTCAGCAGATTCACTGATGATTCAACAAATGCGCTACGTTGACGACCAATGGTGGCCTGCAACAGCGTTCATGCGAAACCTTCCAGGGGAGATGCGGCTTGCAGCCCAGCCAGAGAAAGAGTTCGATATCCGCGCTGATATTGCTTTCCAAGGCATGATGTCCCTCGACTACCGTTCCAACACCGAAGACATGGATTTGTACCTCGAAGCAAGCGGCAGAGCCGTGGATATTCGAGGTGATGTTCTGATGTTGGCGGAAGGTCTACCGAAGACCTTCGTGATGGAGGCCACCGACGATTGGGGCATGCGCATAGCGTCTGACGGCCAAGGAGTCGAGCGAGTGTACATCAAACAAACAGATGTTCCATCAGCGCCCGGTGTCACCATCGAACGCGTTGAAGTCATCGGCGAGAACCTCAAGTCTGCTACAATTCACGTCTACACTGGACCGATGCAATACCCCATCATTGTGCTTGATGACATCACCAATGGTCGAATCATTGCAAGCGCTGAAGTTTCCATGGAACCCGGCTATTACGTGCCCTTGCTTGATGGGTGGGAGCTCGAAGGGCGAGGGGTTTTGCTCGACACTCAATTCACAGGAATCATTCCGACAGCATCCTCGATTGGCGTCAATGGTATGGTCACCGATCTTTCGTTGATTGGAACCCTTTCTGGCGGCGGTGTTGAAACACGCCACGTACTTTTGGTGGAACCAGTGACTTCCATCATCGCCAGTGGATTGGCCATGATCTTCTGAGGTGGTATGATGGAAGGTGAACGACGGCAGATCCCAATCGGTGAAGATGGGGAGATGCTTGTCCATGAGGACGATATTTCAGGAGGCAATCCGACTGGTTTGTTGAACTTGGCTGCACTCGATGCTGCCGAAGATATGGCAGAGACCATGGCCGATGTACGCCGTGCAAAGCGTGTAGTCGACTCACTTGGGCGAAAGATTTCACCGCGGCAAGTCGCCCTTGCCGGAATTGTTCTCTTGATGTTCCTCGGCGTGGTTATGAGCGGTTGGTACTGGGTGCTGCCCAGGGATTCTGTCAACGTAGAGACACACTACATGCAACGTGGTGGCCATCTGATGATGTCTGAAATCCACAACACAGGGAGCCGTGCCATCACAGATGTGGTGGTGCAAGTTCATTTTGCGTCTGAAAACGGCAGCGAGATTCACCAAACGATGCGAATCGAGGTTGAATCAATCAACGCCCATTCTTCCATTGCTGGTGATGATTTGGAAATGCTCGTTGTCGGCTACACGGTTTGGGATCAATACCTGATCACGATCGAACTTGAATGGACCGAGTATACCGGGGAAGAGAAACGTCAATCCTGGGATCATGAAGTAGGGGAATGGGCGACGGAGATTTTCAAAGACAAGGCCGACCGTGAGTTTTGGCCTTTGAACTGATGCCTATTGTGACTCAAACCCTGTTCAGCAGACCCCAAGCGATAAAGCACGGTGATGGAAGGCCATTCCATGCAAGGACGCCGCACGGTGTTGGGGGCGTGGTTTCTCGTCGTTCTATTCGTCTTGCAGAGCACCTTCTCATCAATCGATATCAACCAACACGTTGGTGGTGAAACCCTCCAAAATGGAGACGATGTTGAATGGGTCAGTTTCGATTTAGTTGACGGCGTTTATGCTGATGCAGTGGGTGTTTACAGCGATGAATCGGTCCTCGAACATCGGCTGGTTGAGGCTGAAACTCGAATCGGAACCTTCGATTTCGATGGCCTCCATCTCGATCGTCCAATGTCCAATGCTTGGCTGCAAGGCCGTGCAGACCTTCGTTTGCTCTTGATTGACGAGACGATTGAAATGCAAGATGCCCGGCATCAACTCGAAGACATTCAAGGTGCAACGGTTCGAGAATTCATTTTCCCTTCAGGCCTCATCGTCCAAGGCACGCCACATGCTCTTGAACAAGCGGCAGGCATGCAAGGTGTTCTTGCTCAGCACAGCGTTCCACTGGGTTTGTTGGTCGATGGTGCAGTTCTTGATGTTCTGCTGCTCGAAGATGGCGTTGCAAACCTGCAAGGAGAATTGATGAGAATTGAAGGGTGGCGAGATGAACTCGGACCCGTCGACGGCGTTGATTTTTCAGATGATTCAGGTGCATCATTGATGCAGAAGCTCGCTGATGTTGCTCCCTTGGTGTTTGAAGATGTCCGGAAATGGGACGAAGGCCGATATGAAGGGACCCTTTCCACAACAGACCTGTTGGCTCTCATCGCCCAACCCTCCTTGCGTTCATTCCAGTTTGATCCCGCTTTTACGATTTACAACGACAACGCCCGATCCAACATGAAAACCGGCCAAATGACGTCCTACTTTACCACCGACCTCGACGGTTCAGGCCAGATTGTAGCCGTAGCGGATTCAGGTTTGGACGATGACCACGGCGACTTTGGCACCCGTGTGGTGTCGAACAGCGACGTGATCGGCGACGGTTCAACCGCCGACAAACACTCAGGTCACGGAACCCACGTTTCATGCTCGGTGCTTGGTGATGGCGCGCAAGGAGGCTATGCTGGTGTTGCGCCAGAAGCAGAACTTTACTTCCAAGCAATGGAAAACGACAACACGGGGAATTTCCAATCACCTTCGTTGAACTACTTGCTCAATTCAGCCTACTCAGCAGGGGCACGAACACACACCAATTCATGGGGTTCCTCTCAAACAAGCGATCAAGGAAGGTACACTTCCTCTGCCGAAGATGTTGATGATCGGGCCAATTATTACGATCGCTATTACAACGGTCGAGACGGGCTCACCATCCTTTTCGCAGCCGGTAACGATGGCCCAGACACCGGTACGGTCGGTTCGCCAGCCACAGCCAAGAACACAATCTCAGTCGGCAATCACCAAAACCGCTACTCTGGATCACCCGATTCCATCATGTCCGGTTCTTCTCGTGGGCCAACCGATGACGGCCGAATCAAACCGGACCTCATCGCTCCTGGTGGCTATGTGCGCTCATGCCGAGCTCAAGAAGCAACAGACACTGGTGGCTCAACTTGGTCCAGCACTTACTACCTCGAATACACTGGCACTTCGATGGCGACTCCGAACGCTGCAGGTGCAGCCGCTATGATCCGTGAATACCTCGAAGAAATCGCTCAACGCCCATCCCCTCAAGGTGCGCTCGTCAAGGCATTGATGATCTTAGGTGCCACAGACATTGGTTCCAGAGACATTCCAAACGACAACGAAGGTTGGGGGAAAGTCAACCTAAGAGACACCCTTGCTCCGACATCGGGACAAGGCATCTGGGTCGATGATCGCTCAGTGCTTTCAGGGACTGGAAACGCAAAGACATACACCTTCAACATCACACAATCCAATGGTGGGCTCAAGACCGTGCTTGCATGGTCCGATGAACGAGGGTCGACTTTTTCGAACACACAATTGGTCAACAACCTCGATTTAGAACTCACCTCACCATCGGGGATCGTTTACTTGGGCAATGATTTCGCCAACGGTCGTTCGACCACGGGCGGCAGCGGTGATACGCTGAACAACCTCGAAGTGGTCTTGCTGGATTCTCCAGAAACTGGTGTATGGACCGTGAAGGTCAAAGACACCTACCACGGTGGCTCCACATCACAACCCTTCTCAATCGCCGTACGCGGCCATGGTGTCAATGATTTGCGTCCTGACCCTGAGTTCATTATTGGTGATTTCCAGATGTCTGTTTCCATTCCTCAAGTCGGTGATCAAGTTCAACTCACAACCAAGGTGTTCAATGTTGGAAACGTCCGGGCTGATTTCTTTGACATCGAGTTCAAAGTCGACAACATCCTTATCGACACCAAGAACACCGATGTTGGCGCAGGTTCAACCAAGACCCAAGTGTGGTATTGGACCCCCCAAGATTCGGGAGAAGCAACCTTGTCGTTCACCATCGACCCAGATGACGAAATCGAAGAGATTTTGGAAAATAACAACCAGCATCAAATCATTGTTGATGTCACAGCACCCGGTGTGAAGTTGCTTGCAGAACCCCAACTGAAAACCCTCCTGAACACCAGTGCTTCAACCACTTCATGGACCGTCGCCCTTACGAACACAGCCTTGATTGCAACCAACGCCAGCATGAGCACAGACGGCATCATCAACACAGGCACTGGGCAATCAGAGTCATGGTATGTTGGAGCGACAGAATCCAATTTCAGTCTTGAAGGTCAAGGCACTGCCAACATCACAGTGACCTTGGTTCACCCTACACCTCCGACCCCCGGAACCTACAAGATTGGTCTCACGGGGTTCGATGTTGACAACGGTGTGACCTACCCTTACCAACTCGACTTTATCGTACCAGAACTTGCTAATTTGCGCTTGGAGTACGATTATCAAATCGTACCAGTGTCCCCAACAACGCCAACAACAATCGACATACGCTTGTTTAACATTGGAAACGCCAACATCGGTTACGACCTTTTCCTTCAGGCTCCTGCTGGATGGTCTGCTGGATTCGATGATCTAGCCAGTGACCCGGGGGCCACTTCTGGCTCAACCGGCTTGATCGATCAAGACACCCAACGCACGATTGGAATGAGCTTCACGCCGCCTCAGGTGATGACGGGGGCTGGGGCCGAACGGATTGTCCAATTGACGGCGATCTCTCAAACAGAAATCCAAGACAGTTGGGTCTTTGAAATCCCGATTAAGGTCGAAGAAATTCGAACTGTTGCCATCGATTTAGAAACCAACCTTGGCGTCTTACGCCCAGATTCTGCGTTCAGCATGATGTTTTCAGTCGAACACAAAGGAAACATCAATTTGAACCTCACACCATCGTTTGAATTGCCAACCGGATGGGCAGTCGTCTCTGGAACGGACATGCTCCAATTAAATTGGACTTCGACTGAAAACATCCTCATCGGCATTCAAGGCGATGGAACAGGCCGGTCTGGTGAAGTGAAATTCCATATGGATTCAGGATCTGATCGCACGACTTGGGTTGGGCAGTTTGAAGTTGAAGTTTTACCAGTGCCCACCCTTCAGTTTGTCAGTTTAGTGCTTCAAGATGGAACAAGTTGGGCGAACCCGCTTGGACCAGGCGCCCATCCTTCAGGCCAGCCTCTGGTGTTCACATGGCTGGTTGGCAATGATGCTGATGTGGAGTGGGCTCCTACAGTTTCAATTTCGCTCGACCAAGGATTGTTTGGTGAGTGCGAAGGTGTGGAACCTGTCGGTCTCAACGATGTGTCACCCGTTGTTTGCACCGTCTTGATTCCCGCGACCATGGCGCCTTTGAGTGAACCCTCGTTCAGTATGACGCTGCTTGGCAGCGGTGTTGAACGAACTGAACAAGTTGGGCTTTATGTGGCCAGCGTCCTTGATGCATCATGGGTACAGGAGCGAACCGTGCCTTTCCAAACCGGTACGCAGTCCATGCTCGAAGTGACCCTTACCAACACCGGAAACACACTGTTCTCACACCAGTTGAAGGTCGAAGCAAGCACGGATTGGACGGCCTCCATCGATGGCGATGATATCGCAGATCTCCAACCAGGTGAATCAATGACCGTTCGCTTGCTTGTTGAAGCACGTCGGCCCGGGACCGGAACCATCGATTTGTTGCTCGTCGAAGGTGAGTTGATCGCAACATCAAGCGTGGTCCTCGAGGTCGAGTCGAACGGCGAACCAACTGCTACATCTGGTGGTACATTGCCAATCAGTGTGCTTGGTCCGATCATGTTTCTTCTGCTTGCTGGTATGCTTGGATTCTTGGTGCTCCGCAAATCAAAAGAAAAAGATTCAGCAGGTCCAAATTTGAAGACCATTGCCCCCCAACCTGTCTCTGGACCAATGTGCTGGTCGTGCCGTCAGACCATCGTGGGGCCGATGCAAGGATGCCCAGGATGCGGCGCTCGATACCATCGAAGCGAGTTTGAAGGATGCCAATCTGGCGCTTTGGAGACCTGTGCAAACTGCTCAGCAAAACCTTCGACATTTGTCCTTGCTTAAAGAAAAAACAACGCCTCGAAACATCAGTGGGGAGCCTTTTGATACTAAGGCTTCCACCGGGGGTCATGGACCCCCGTCAGGAATCAACAAAGCACGCATCACGCCGTGCCCTTTTGCTCGTGGGTTTGCTGTTGCTTTCAGTGGTGCCAGCGCTCACGCAAACCGTCGCTGGTGACGAGGGCCGAGATGCGAGCATCACCATCCAAACTTCGCCATCAAACGGTTTGGAAGTAAACCCTGGGGAGTCGGGCGAATACACCGTTCGAATTTACAACACTGGCGCAGATCCAATCACGGTGACGCTGTCGACCAATGAAGAACAAACCCAAGAATGCGGCGCTTATTCTTCAACAATTGCACCAATTCCAGCTCCAATCGACGCCGGTTCTTATGAGGAAACGAGCATGAACGTTACCCTGACCACAACCGCAGAGGGCACCTGTGACACCACCATCACGGCAACAGCCACCGAGCAAGCAACCCCGCCTGGTCAACCTGCAACCGAAACAAAAACAGTCACAACAACCGCAGGTGATGGCTCTGGAAGCGCAGTCTTTGGCGTTGAAGTGACCATGCCTCTTACCTCCAAAACCTGGGGCGGTCAATCCATCGTGGAATACGATGTTGATGTCGAAAACACTGGGCAGACCAACGAGACCATCGCCCTTACTGTCGAAGAAAAAGATGGCTCAGGATGCCAAAACACAGACGATTTGACCGTTGAACTCGATGAAGAGTCTGTCAACCTCGACCAGAATGAATCGGTGACTGTGGTTGTTTCCGTTGAAGTTCCAGATGGTCAAGCAGCAGAAAAGTACTGCTGGGAAATTACGGGTGTCGTGACAAGTGATCCGACCCAAAACGCAAGCGATTCTGAAGAATTTGATTTGACCGTTCCCGAACTCCACGAATGCGAAATGTCCCTCTCCAAGACCTCAATCACCGTCAACCCAGGATCTGAGGGGACGCTGACAGCAACACTCACCAATGAAGGCAACAGCGACTGGTCAGTCACCATGTCGAAATCCTCTTCACCAGCCAGCCGTGCCACATGGGTCACCTATGACGGAGCGTCTTCCGGCCTTTTGCCCTATGATGACGGCGACGGAACCCGAGTGTTCGATCTCAAAGTTTCACCAGATGATTCGGTCACCGCTGGTGTTGAATCCGTAATCAATATCCTCGGCAAAGATGGGTCTCAAATCAAGTGCAGCAAAGAGTTGCGAGTCAAGGTCGGCCAATCCTATGGAGCCAGCATATCCCTTGCTCAGTCCTTGATGCCAAACATCGAACCAGGGAGCAACGGAACCACCACCCTCACCATCACCAACGAAGGCAACGGCCCTGACACGCTTCGCATCTCCTCCTCAAGCCCCCCCTCCGGTTGGTCGGTTCGCTTGGATGCCTCGACAGTGAGCGTCGATTCCAAGCATGGCTCTGAAAAGAGCGGCGATGTATCGGTGACCATCGATGTCCCCATCAATGCTCTCGCGACAGAAGAAATCGATCTTACGTTCACTGTTTTACCTTCAAGTGGCGGGGCCGCTTACGATGAAGTCGTGCTTCGTATCACTGTCAAAGCCGTGCATGCCATGGAAGCTGAGGCAACAGCCACCGATCAAACAGGGCGTTCAGGAGGCGAAGTTCGTTTCCCGATCACCATTGAAAATCTGGGCAACGTCAAGGACAGTTTCCGATGTTCAGTGATGCAGCAAACCGCCTCTCCGGCATGGGGTATCCATTATGAAGATTCGAACGGCGTTCAGTTCGTTGACTTGGAAATTGACGCACGAAGCACGGTTGAGGTCTTCCTCGTCGTCAGTGTTGATGGAGAAGAAGAGCTGGCCTACACCCGGATCACTTCTCGGATCACAAACCGCGGAGACAGCAACACTGCTGATGAAAATGAAGATGGCGTTCCTGACAATCAACGGCAGTTCGAGTTCCTTGCCATCCTCTCAGACCGGAATTTTGCTATGGATGTCCGCCTTGTTGACGGCGGCATTGATCAGCGTTCGGGCACAGCAGTCCTTCCACCATCGGGCAGCCAAACCTATGGTTTGTGGATCGAGAACACCGGCGATGGCAACGATGAAGCAGTGTTTGATTTGTCCGGGCTCCAAGGCATTGCTACGCGCCAACTTACCCTTTACGGATTGCCGGTTGAAGGCTCAATCAGCGTCCCAGTCGGCTTCGGAATTTGGGACTTTGAGAATCAATCCTTCCTTCTTGATGTCAACGACCTTCCAATCACTTCATCCACGAAGAACGGAGCAGAAACCATCATGGTTGGTTTGCCAGTTTATGCCAACCAGTCCCATGAAGCCCGTCCATTCAGACTCTACATGGAACTTGAAATCACCGTCAACCCAAGCGCAAGCACAGGTGAAGGCGGCGTGCTTGATTTGATCGTGACCAGCGTTTCAAACGCTGCAAACCGTTCAGGTCAAATCGCCATCACCCTCGATGTCCAAATCGTCTATGACTTTGAGTTTGAAACCGAAGGCCTCGAGACTGAAATGTCCCTTGAATACCCAGATAAGCTGGAGTTCATGCTGAACCTCTCCAACACGGGGAACACCAGGGCAGAAGTGCTGATCTTCTCTTCGGAGAGTTTCCGTGGCTGGAACATTGGATTGGACAGTCTTTCGGAAGAATCTGATTGTTCCACTACCGGCTCCGAATTCACCTGTTGGATCGATGTCGGTGAGACGGTCACCATCGATGTGCTCGTTCGCCCTCCGTTCTCTGCAGAGATTGAAGACACGTTCAAATTCACCGTTTCAGCTGAACCGCTTGATACGGGTGTTGTCGACCGAGTGAACATTGAATTCGAAATTCTAGGTGAGCCTTCAAAGGGTCTGCTTGGGCTCGGATTGAGTGAACAGCTGGTCTCTTCGATTGGATTTGGAGTCTTCCTGCTTCTTGTTGCGGCGCTCCTCCCGCGCCTCATCAAAGGTTCAAAGAAGTGATTCGTAAGGTTCCTTGTCGAAATTCGGCAAGAATCACTGGTTGATAGGACTTTGAATTTCACTGTGAGATTGTACCGGCGAACAACCTCGCAGTGACCTTGTTCCCAACACATGATATCGTGGCTCTCCTTGAGTCTGATTTGGGAACGCTTATGTGGGTCCCTCAAGTCGAGACAAATGCGGAGCGTATGCTTCGCAACAGGGTGAACATATGTCCGGACTTGAATCGGTACCGAGTGCTTATCTTTCGATAGGTTTTTTGACGATCCTCGGAATCATCATGCCGCTGACGAATTTCCTCATCACTTGGGTTGTCCGACCTCGCGTTGATCCAGCCCGCCCACACATCACTCGATCGTACTTGCTCGAAGGCTATGAGCGAGATCACAGCCTCTACCCACGCCGTTTGACCACCTTCGAGTGCGGCAGTGAACCTGTCGGGGATGCTATGATCCAATTCCACTTCCAATACTACTGGTACGCCATCATCTTCCTTGTGTTCGATGTGGCGTTCATGTTCATGGTGCTTGGCGGAATGGTTGCAACCGATGCTACCGCCCAAGGCGCAGCACCGGGTGCTGTGGACGAAGCCATCAACGCACTCGCCGTGCTCTCCGTTTTCTTTGCCACGATGTCTCTCGGCGTCTGGTACGTGTTCCGAAAGCGAGGGCGCATTTACATCTGAGGTGATTCTTATGGCAGAAGCAGGAGAAAATTTCGCAGCATTCAACAGCCGCGCGCTTGTCGAAATGGTCGGCAACGTGACCGATGAAGCCCTCAAGGCCACACGCATCAAGAAGTTCCTCAGCGTTCTCGCTGGGCGTTACTTCAATTGGGCAGGGCGCAAGTCACTGTTCACCCTCCACTTGGGGATCAAGTGCTGTGCAATCGAGATGGCAGCTGCGGCAACCCCTCGATTTGACGGCGACCGATTCGGTGTCTTGTTCCGTTCATCCCCTCGGCAATCCGATGTCCTGCTCATCAACGGCCCAATCACAAAGAAATTCGCCGACAAGGTGGTACGATTGTGGGAGCAAATGCCAGAGCCAAAGTACTGCATCGCCATGGGCGAATGTGCCATCTCCGGCGGCCCTTATTTCCAATCATACAACATTCTCGAAGGCGTAGACACTGTCATCCCCGTCGACGTGTACATCCCCGGATGCCCACCTCGTCCCGAGGCTTTGATCGATGGCTTCGGCCTTCTCCGTGAGAAGATCATCCGTATTGGCGCAGCGCCAAGCGTCGATCGAATGGGCGAGAAGCCAATGATTGTGGGAGAGGACTGACCA
>MDTF01004932.1_pt1 | contig 24485 bp, 29 predicted proteins | sample 811191 | NCBI WGS metagenome assembly MDTF01 (sample SAMN05326649, study PRJNA326480) | marine metagenome | isolation source: seawater | place: Southern Ocean | collected 2011
CCCACATTACAAGCCACATTACAACCTACATTAAAAACTAAAAAAATAAAATTTAAAAAAACTGCATTACCAAGTGATGTTATTACAAATATTTCTAAAATAGTAAAAGTAAAAAATGATCCAAAAAATGATGCTAAACAAAAAAAAATAGAGGAGAAGGAAGCATTGCAACAATTAAATAGTGCAAAAAAAGAATTTAATAATATAAGTGAAGAATATAAAAATATATTAAAATTACCACCAAATGAATTTAAAAGAGAACAAAAATTATATTTTAATAATAAAAAAAATAATATTAAGGATAAAATAGTAACATTGAAAGAATTAGTTAAAAATACAAAAATACAAGCTAAAAATGCAAGAATAAATGTAAAAAATAATCCAGATAAAATAAAAGATGAAGATTATATAGATTTAAATAATAGTATATTAATAATAGACGAAGTTCATAATTTATTTAGACCATTACAAACACAAAAAGAGGAACATTCATATTTAGAAAAATTATTAATAGATCCTAAAATATTTCCAAATTTAAAAATAGTAATATTAACAGCAACACCTGGTGATAATTTAGAAGATGTATTAAAATTAATAAATATATTAAGAGATCCAAATATGCCAGAAATAATAGTCCCTGATTTATTAAATGATATATCAATAAATAAATTTAAATATGAAATAAGAGGTTTAGTATCATTTTTTGATATGAGTAATGATTTAAGTAAATTTCCATTATTAATAGATAATCCACCCGAAAAATATCCAATGGGATTAAAACAATATGAAAAATATGTAGATGTATTTAAAGATACAAAAGATAGTGTTAAAAATTTCGATATATTGGCAAAAAAACATCAAAGTAGCAAATATTGGATACAGGCACGTAGATATTCAAATTCATTATATAATTTCGAAAAAGATATGAATTTACATGATTTTTCTGGAAAAATGCCACATTTATTTGAAAAAATACAACAATATATTAATGAAAAGCATTATATATATAGTGCATTTTATGAAAATAGAGGTCATGGTGGACATGGTATATTAGCAATTGCAAAAGAACTTGAAAAGATAGGATATAAAAAATTATCGATAGCAGAAGCAAAACATTATAATGATACTAAAACTTATCCTGATATGAAAGATAGATATGTATTGGCAATAAGTAGTGAAATATCACAATATGGTGTAAAAGGTGGCGAATATATGAATCAAATAATTAAATTTTACAATTCAAAAGAAAATAAAAACGGAGATTATGTGAGAATATTTTTAGCATCTCAAAATTATAATGAAGGTATAGATTTAAGAGGAGTAAGAAATATTCATATATTTGAACCATTAGTAACATGGGCAAGTGATAAACAAACTTTGGGAAGAGCAGCCAGATATTGTAGTCATTCTGATTTAAATAAAGAAAATAATGAATGGAAAGTAAATATACATCGTTATATTTCCGATTTTCCAATAGAATTAAAAACTATTGGAGATTCTGAAGAAAAATTAAAAGAATTAGAAATTAATATTAAAAAAATGAATGAATATATATTAGAATTAGATAAAAAAGTAGATAAAAATGAAATAAAAGCAATGAAAGAAGAAATTAAAAATGATAATAAAATAAAAAAAGAATTAATAAAAAAATCAAAACAGATAGATAAAAATATTATAAATGTAGAAGAAAAAATATATAAAGAATCAAAAGAAAGATTGGGAGAATTATTTATTTTATATCAAATTATTAAAGAATCTGCAATAGATTGTAAAATATTAGAAAAATTTCATAATATTAATGATAATGAAATAAAATGTACAAATTTTTTGATGTAAAATCAATATCCACCTCTTAATCTTAAAACAAGATGTAGAGTAGATTCTTTTTGAATATTATAATCAGCTATAGTACGTCCATCTTCAAGTTGTTTACCCGCAAAAATTAGACGTTGTTGATCTGGTGGGATACCTTCTTTATCTTGAATTTTAGATTTAATCATATCAATTGTGTCAGAAGATTCTACTTCGAGTGTAATAGTTTTACCTGTAAGTGTTTTAACAAATATCTGCATTATATATATAACATCATATTTTTTTATATAATTTAATCATTTTTTTTATATATATAAAATATAAAATAATAAAATAATAAAATAATAAATGTTTATTGAATTATTATTAGATTTATATAATTATATAAAAATATTTTATACAAATATAATAAAATATTTTTATGGTTCTTATAAAATGGAAAGTGATAATGAAGAATTAAGTGAAGAATTATTAAATAGAATATTAGGTGGTCCAGATTATGTAAAAAATAATACTAATAATCATCATTATCATAAATTAGAAGATAGCGATGAACATGTATAATATTTATTTATTATATTTTAGAATAATCATTATTATTATCTTTATATTTAATATATCTTTTCCATATTTTTTAGGAATATTTTATAATTCTTCTTTTTTTCTTCTTGAAATTCTTTAACAATATTCAATATTAATATAACTTTTTATAATATAATAAACATCATCTTGATTATTATTAATTTTATCTAAAAAATTATCTATATTAGAAATAATAATATTTTTATTTATATATATATTTATTTTTTATTTTTATTATATTTAATTTTTTTTACTATATCATCATTATTATTGTTATTATTGTTAATATTATCATATAATACATTATTATTTTTAATAATTGATGGTCTATAAGTAATTAAATAATCTAAACCATTAGTATTATTATTTGTCGGAACAGATGTATTATCAATAATATTTTTACTATTTAAATCTTTTTTAATTTCATTATATAATTGAATAGATATATCATCTATTTTATTTATAATATTTAATTCCTTACTATTCCATGATCTTGATATATCTTTTTTAATTATATATATAATTGAAACTGATAATCCCCATAAAATACCAAGTCTTTCAGTTTTTAATCTTTTATTATAATTACAAACAAACAATTTATAACCAATATCAATAAATTCCACATCATATAATATTTTTAATAATCCCCATAAAAACCATATTGAATCATTATCAGAAGAATGAAATTTTGTCTCAAATATATATTTCTTTCTTGAAAAATAATCAAAACAATCTCTTATTTTATTAGAATTATTTATTATAATATTAGCATTATCATCTGATAATTCCTCACATTCATTAATTAAATCTGTAATACCTTTAATAATAATAACAGAAATATCATATGTTTCGCTATCAATTGGTGGAATAATTTCATCAAATTTTTTAATATAATAATAAGATAATTTATTATTATTAGAAAATAAGGATATAATTTTTTCACGTAGTGATGTTATTTTAATAATTCCAGATTTAGAAACGGGATTATTAATATATATATTACAAATAATACATAATTTAGTAATAATTAAATAAATATTTTTTATAACAATTTTAGAATCATTTATAAAATCATAAATATCATAAATAACTAAAATCCACAATTTAATATCTAAAATAGATATAAATGTTCCAATATAAGAACAAATAGCAATAAAAGTATTTTCTAATAACTCTATATTTTTATTTGAAGGGTCATCTAATATTAACTTAGTGGATATATATATACTATTCTGAATATCGCCTTTATATATACGTGTGTATAATTCATTATCATACATTTTATTAATTATAATATACAAAATAATATAAAAGTTAATTACACAAGATTAATTAATAATAAAATCTTCTAATAAATTTAAAGTTATTACACCATTATCTAATATTTTTTTATGAAAATCTTTAATATTGCCATGTTTATTATTAATAAATTTATCTCGTATTTCAATAATTTTTAGTTCTCCAATTTTATATGACAAAGCTTGCCCAGGAGAACATATATATCTTTCTAATTCATTTTTAATATTATCATCGTCAAATGGAATATTATTTTTCATATAATTATATGCTTTTTTATAACTCCAATTATAATAATTGATACCAACATCTACTACTAATCTCGAAGCACGTAATATTTCAAATGATAATTTGCCAAAATATTCTTCATTATTATAAAAATCATTACCAAGTGATTCGCAATATAAAGCCCAACCTTCAACATATGCTGTATCAAAAATTGTATATATTTTAGATAAAGGTATATTATTATCTGTCATATATTTATATTGATAATGATGTCCAGGAATACCTTCATGTAAACTTAATACAAAAGTATTATATTTATTTTTATTTAATTTTTCATTTATATATATTATACCATTTTCTTTTTTAGATACTGGATAATAATATGCTGCTGGTCGTATATCTTCAAATTCTTTATCAACAAATTTTATTTTATAATCTTTAACTTTTTTATAAAAAAATTTATTAATAATATTTTTATTAATAAATTTTTGCATATAAATATAATGATTATACATTTGAGTATTATTTTCATATTTAAACTTTTTATTATTTAACATATAATTAAAATATTCTATTAAATTATTATAATTAGTAGTATTATTCATAATTTTTCTAAATTCATTTTGTAATCTATTAACTTCATCTATGCCAATTTTAAATATATTTTTAGGTTTAATATTTAAAGATAAATTTGATAAAATAAAAGATTTATAAATATATTTACCATTAGGTAATTTAGACATACTTATAGAATTTTTACATTTGTTCAGATATGTATACTTTAAAAATTTAATAAATTTAATAATATTATCTCTATAATATTTATTTATTATATTAATATAATCATATTTATAAAATTTTTTATCAATATTTATAATATATAATTTATTATTTATAAAATATTCTAAATCTTTAATAACTTTATTACATATAAATTTAGATATAGTTAACTTTTTATTTATACCTTGTAATAATCTAATTTTTAAAGTATCAATAATAATTTGAAAAGATTTAATTCTATTAATTAATGAATTGTAATCATTTAAATTATTAATTTTATAATATACTTCATTAATTTCTTTAAAATCTATTATTAAATTATCACAAGAATTTAATGAAAATAAATAATATTTAGTTTTATGTAATATCAATTCATTTTTACATATTGTATATAATAATTTATCGTTTAAATTTTTTTTATTATATGTTTTTTTTTTATATTTTATTAATAATTTTTTATATTTACTTAAATATTCATTTGATAAATAATTTGTATATATATTATTATTTGTATTAATATTTAAAATAGTAACCGCATATAAAGGGTCTATTTTTAAATATTCATTTAAAAAAAATTTCAATAACATACTAAAATATGATTAGATTTTAATTTGATAAAATAATTGTAGGACCAATTTTATCATCTAATGATAATTTTTTACTTATCAAAGTTTTACCATCTCCTAAATATTTTCTTTTTAAAGCATAATAAATATATGGAATTTCTAAAGAATTTGCTAAATTTATTTCATCTATTGTTAAATTATTTCCACCTAATACAAATATATTTTGAAATTTTTCTATCTGTGCTAATTCATACCATATTAAAGTATTGGAAACTGGTTTATTATTTATAATACCATTATATATTGTTTTTTTAGATCTTGGATATTTATTATGCCACATAACCTTTGATACAAAATCAGGCAATTCAATATCAATGTCTTTATCCTTATCAATTTGAATCATTATAATTTCAATATCATCTCTTTTAACATATAATTCATCGAATACTAATCCGATATTAGGATTATCTATATCAGAAATATCACAAAAATATAATAATATAGCATTTTTTTTTATTAATTTATTAATTTTGTTAATAATTTTATTTAATTCAATTAAATTTGAAAATTGATTATTCATATCATGTCCTAATATCATATAAATATCCTTATGTTTAATATATTTTTTAAGCTCTTTATAATTAATTTCTTGATTCATATAATTCTATATATATAAATAAAATTAAATTTATATATTATTCCGCAGATTATAAATTATATATTTCTTTAATATTATCATTTATAAAATCATCCAATTTACATATATTTTTATAACATTTAACTATAGTAACCTCTGATACACTACATATTTCTGAAAATTGTTTCTTTGTAAAACCCAAATTATTTTTAATTGTATAATAATATAAAATAGCAGCTGCCGAAGATGTAGGTGAATTATCATTCATTACTTCGTTTTTCTCTAAAAATTTAATTAAATTTTTACAATTTGCAATATCATTAACCTTCATATTTAATCTACTCCCAAATCTCGAAATAAAATCTTCAGGATTTGATGAAATAACATTAATTTGCAATAATTGCTGAAAACGAGAATTACCTTTATTTAATATTACATGACTTATATTAAACATTTTTGCTATCTCTTTTGAACTTCTTGGTATCTCATTTATTAAACATGAATGATATATACAAGATGCTATTAAACCTTCTTTATTATCACCACGTGATATTTTTTTCTCAGATGTTTTTTTATAAAATACCTTGGCGTCATCTATAACCTTTTGTGGAATACCATTATTTTTTGTTAAAGATTCTAATTTATCAAATACATTCCATAATGTTCTTTCATCATATGGCATTGAATTCCACATCTGATACATCCTAATTCTTCTGATATCTATATTATCTTTTCTTGTACCACCAATCATAGAACCAAGTGATGATTTTGGTAATAATGTATTTAAAGGCATTCCACATCTTGAAGGGTCAGAATCACGATTATCATCATTACCATAATATCTCCATTCAGCAGTATTATCAATTACTCTACCCAATACTGAACTACAATCTTTACAAATATGCATCGTATCTTCTACAATAAATTCAGTTCCACCACAATGACATTTTAAAGGATTTAATGGATCAATAGATAATCCATTTCTTTCTTTTTCAATATTATTTAATTCATTCTTTAAATCATCATATATTTCCCATATATTTTTTTCATTTTCATTATAATCCATAATTGATTATATAATAATAATCAAATATCATTTTTTTTAATAAAATTAATATAACGATTTATTAATGTACTATCATTATATAATTCTATAAATAAATTGCTGTTTTTTTGTATATTTTTAATTATATTATTTCTATATATTTCTTCTTTTGTTGGTGGATAATTATAATACCATTCCAATAATACTTTAATATCTATTATATTATTTATATCATAATTATAAGTATAAGTCATATACATAATTATTCTTGATATTATACCTTTATAAATATTATTAGGTATAAATAATTTCAATTTATGGTCTAAAAAATTATTATTATATAACTTTATTATATTAGTGTTAGATATATAATTTCCAAATGAATAATCAGAACGCGCAGAATTTAAATATTTACTTGTTTTTATTATATTATGCATATCATATTTATGATATTTATTATTCATTCTACATATTGGATATATATGTTCTAAAGAATAATCTTTTAAATTCATATTTTCATTAATATAAACAGATGGCATTTTTTTGTCATTTATAATTAATTTTCTAATATATTTATTAGATAATGTTGTATATTTATAAATATAACAATTAATAGTATTTATATATGTAAAAATAATTAAATATATGTATGATTTCATGATAATATATTAATTTAAAATATTCCTCATTTTTTTATCCGCCTCTTCAAATTCATTTTTTAAATATTCACCATAAATATAAATTTCATTATGTATATTATCTACAAATAATTTTATATCATTCAAATTAGAATCTATACTATTATTTAAATCTTGAATCATATCTGATATACTATTTCTGCTCATTTATTTTATCAACCTACTTATAATAATAGAATATTATGTTTTTTTAAAAAAAGATAATATTCTATTAATAATACTTGTATTTTTATTTTCATTTATTATAGCATACTGATTTGATTCTTTCATTAAAGCTTCTAAATTTATTTTTAAATTTCTCTTATCTGATATATGTTCTGTTTGAATGCGAGTTTTTTCATAATCTAAATTTTTTTCAAGACCAAATTCCTTTATTTCAATTTGAGTTTCATCCACATAAAATTCATGTTCCTTTTTTTTACTTTCTAATAAACATTTATGATTTTCTATAGAATATGCTATCTCCTTCTCTTCTGTAATATATTTCAATATATCATTCTTCTGAATTTCTTCATCTAATTTTATTATTTTGTCTGAAATACTTTTAATATTAGGATATGATAATTTAATATTATCTGAAACATCAACATTCATATCTTCAATCAAGTTATAAATAATTTCATTTTCGTATATACCTAATTTAAAATTATAACTCAATAATAACATAATTCTATTACTTAAAAATTCTAATTTATTTTGATAATCTTTAAATCTTATAATACCACTAAAAATTGTTATTACTATACCAGTTAATAATGAAACAATACTTATTATAGTATCAATATAATTTAAACTATCTTTATTTATACCCTCTATATTTCCTATTATTAATTTTAATGCTTCTATAAATGTTATTAAAGATGATAACATTAATATTGAAACGGAATATAAATAATACCATCTATAAAAATAATGATAAGATTTTCTCGCTATAAATAAAAATCTTTCTTGGTTTTTTTTTGCAAGTTTAACTCTATCTGATAATTTATTTTTTAAATTTTTTAATATAGATATATCATATTTTATTAAAGAATTATCATCATCATTTTCTGAAATATTTAATATTTTATTATCAATTATATTTGGATTATTGTAATATAATTCCTTAACATCTGTTATATAATTACTTGTATTCATTAATTATATATATATAATTTAATTAGATATAATTTTAAAAAACTTATTATAAATAAACTTATTATAAATAAATATAAATAATAATTTTTTTTATTATTTATTAATTTATTATTTTTTACATTATCATCCTTATTTTTTATATTATCATCATTATTTTTTACATTATCATCATTATTTTTTATTATATCATTTTTAATTTCATGTTTTCTTAAATATTTAATAGATATCCCTGTCATTATACAATATATATTATATAAATATTTTTATATATATTTATATATATTTATATATATTTATATAATTATTGAGATGGAGCATATATTCCCTGTGCTGTTAATATTCCGGTAATTAAACCTACAAATATACATGTTATTATCCAACCAAACATTGTTTTATATAAAATTTTAGTATTTATACCATATATATTATCCTTCCATGAACTCTCTAATATTCCTATTCCACATATAGCTCCAATTTGACAATGTGTAGTCGATAAAGGAATCTTTAATCTACTACCAAATATTGTTACTAATGCTGCACTTAATTCAATTATAGCACCACGAGAAGGTGTTATTTTACATAATTTAACACCAATTGCTTGAATAATTTTATAACCATATAATAATAATCCTGTTGATATTCCTATACCACCCATCGTTAATATCCAATATGCATTATTATTCATTACTGAATCTTCTGATACATCTCCCTCTAAATAAATTGTATAAATTGCTGCAAATGGACCAATTGCATTTGCTACATCATTTGCACCATGACTAAAAGCTGAACATGATGCTGTAAATATTTGTAAATATTTAAAAAATTCTTCTGTGCGAATATCAAATACTTCAGCATTATTATGAATTAAATTAATAATATCATTATCTTTATTTTCAATAGTTTTTATCTCTATTTCATTTTTTTTAAAATTATCCGGACTATACATAGATATTATAGCACTATTATCTGAATATGCATATGTATAACTATTATCCATATTATGTGTGTAATATACAAAATCTGCATTTTTAATTATATTATTTACAGGTTGAATAGTTTCTATAATTTCATTATTTTTATTTTTATTTTCAATATATTTATATATTTTTGGTAATATTGGAATTATTATTAATGAACATAATATACCTATCCCAAATGAAGTTAATAATACTATATGTAGTGGTGTATCATCTAAATTAAGACCTTTTGCACCCTTGTATATTATAAAAAATGTATTTAATGTCATTGTAAAACCTATTAATATAGGAAAAGCATAATATATATATTTTTCCTCAAATCTTCTTCTTAATATAAAATATCTAATAGATATATATAATGATGAAGATATTATTGCAGAAAATATTGGAGAAATAACCCATGAAATTACCATACCAGAAACACCACCTATATATGGAAATGTATCTTTTTCAACATACCATATAACACAATTAGTACCTTTAATTGCAATAGTCATACCAATCATTCCACCAATACAAGAATGTGTAGTAGATACAGGCATTTCAAAATATGATGCTGTAAATAACCAAGCTGCAACAGAAAAACATACCCACATAGAACCATACATTAATGTATATGGGTCTTCTTTAAAACATTCATAATCAGCAATACCCTTTCTAATAGTCTCTGAAACATGCGAACCCATTAATATAGCACCAGACGTTTCAAATATACAAGCTAAAACTACTGCTTGTTTTAATGTTAAAGATTTGGAGCCAACAGATGTTGCAAATGAATTAGCTACATCATTTGCACCTATTCCCATGGCACTTATAAATGAAAATAAACCACCAGCAATAACTATCCAAATATAATCATCCATTATTATAAATTATATTTTAAATACTTTATATAATAATATAACAAATTATTTTATATTTTTTCAATACCTTTAATAATATCCTTAGTATCATATATTGATTCGTTTTGTGAATTTTTTTCAAATATATATTTATATATATATGAAAAAAAATTATAAATTTTATTACCCGAATTTGATTCAATTTTACTTCTTAGCATTTAATATTAATATTTAATTATTTTTATATATAATTAATATTAATTTTATTTATTATGAAAAGATAATTCTTGTATAATTGGAAATTCTCCATGTATTGGTAAATCATTTATATCATTATATTTATGTAATGGTATAATTGGAATTATTTTATTATTATATTCAAATGGATTTATAGGATGATATTTAATAAGATATAGTTGATAATTTATATTATTTATATTATTTATATTATTTTTATAAATATTTTTAAAATTATATATTGGAAACATTATTATAAATATAATATATTATATTCGTTATATTTTTAAATATAATTATGAAATTTTTAAAATTTATATTATTATATATATTTGTATTAATTTCTTTTTTATAATTATTTATTTTTATTCCTAAATTAATTATACTATCATTAAAATTTGACAATTTGATTTTTATTATATTATATTCATTCATTTATTATATTATAATAATATATAAAGCATTAAATTGTTATATATATTATTACCATAATGTTAGTAGATAATTATATTGAATATACTAAACATTATAAAATAAAATATGGAAATAATACAATTGTATTAATGCAAGTTGGTTCCTTTTATGAATTTTATTCTATAACTGATGATATAAATTCAGATATTTATAAAATAGCAGAAATATGTAATATATTAATATCCAGAAAAAATAAAACTATAAATGAAGTATCTATTGATAATCCTTTAATGGCTGGTTTTCCATTATATGTATTAGATAAATATAAAAATATATTATTACAACATAATTATACTATTGTTATAATAACACAGGTAACAGAACCTCCAAATCCTGATAGAAAAGTAACTGAAATATTAAGTCCTGGTATGAATATTAATGTAAATACAAAAACAAATAATTATATGATGTTAATATATTTAGAATACATTAATAATTTACTTGTTGCTGGTATATCAGGTATTGATTTATCTACGGGTACATGTTTTATTAATGAAGCAGGTTCTACAAATAATGATAAAGATTATGCTATAGATGAATTATTTAGAATGATAACTATTTATAATCCATCTGAATTAATTATATTATCAAATGATACATTATCAGATGAATTGAAAAATTATATATTAAAAAAATTAATAATAAACAATATATTAGTACATTATAAGTGGAATTCATATGAATATATTGATATAATGACAAAAATACCTTATCAGAAAAAACTATTAGAAAAAGTATATAATTCTAAAAAATCAGCATTATCTATATTTGAATTATTGAATATTGAATTATATAATATGGCACGTATTGCATTTTGTAGTATATTAGAATTTGCATATCAACATAATGCAGATACAATAACAGAATTATCACTACCAGAATTAATAGAAAATAATAATCATTTGATAATAGAATATAATAGTGTAGTACAATTAAATTTAATAGGTATTCAAAAAGGAGACAAACCTTTATTAGAAATTTTAAATAGATGTTCTACATCTTTTGGTTCAAGAGAATTTAAAAAACGTTTATTAAATCCAATAATTAACGAAGATATATTAAATGATAGATATGATGAAATTGATAAATTATTAAAAGATAATTTATATAATAAAATAGAAAAACATTTAAATTATATATTAGATTTGGAAAGAATTAAAAGAAAAATTATATTAAATAAATATAGTCCACAAGAATGGTATTCTTTTAAAATATCATTAGAAAATGCTTTTGAAATATATAATATATTAAATATTGATAAATTTAAAATAATTATTAATTCTATTACAAATTCTTATGATAAAATTTTAGATATTGATAAAGCTTCTAAATATAATATTAATGATATTAAAGGTAATATATTTTATAAAGGAATATATAAAGATGTTGATGATACTGAAGAATTATTAAATGATTCTTTTAATATTATACAAAATATAAATAATAAAATTTGTAATATCGATAAAAATGGTGATACTACTTTATCCAAAGTTGAAAATAGCGAAAGAGATGGATATTATATATCTATGACTAAAAAAAGATATGAAAATGCAAAAAAATTATCAACATCATTGATGAATAAATTTAAAATTATTGGTACAAATATTTCAAATTATAAGTTAACTTCTGATGAAATAATTACACAATCAAATATAATAGATATTAAACAAAAATTATTATCTACATTGGTATATCAATATTATATATTATTTATTAATGAATTCATTGATAATAATAGAAATAATATTGATATAATTATTGATAATTTATCCAATATTGATATTACTTGTTGTTGTGCTAAAAATGCAGATGAATATAGATATTATCGTCCAAAAATTATTAATTCAGATAACTCATTTATTAATGCTAAAGATATTAGACATCCTATTGTTGAAAGAATTAATGAAGATGTTGAATATATTGGAAATGATATAGAATTATCAGTTGATGGTATATTATTATATGGAATTAATTCATCTGGTAAAAGTTGTTTTATGAAAAATATTGGATTAAATATTATCATGGCTCAAGCTGGTATGTTTGTAGCATCTAAAGAAATGTATTTTAATCCATTTAGACATATATTTACAAGAATATCAGGTGCTGATAATATTTATAAAGGAATGAGTAGTTTTACTGTTGAAATGACAGAATTAAGAAATATATTACAAAGAGCTAATAAATATAGTTTAGTTTTAGGTGATGAAATATGTAATGGTACAGAATCTACATCTGGATTAGCTATTGTGGCTTCTGCTATTGATAATTTAATAAATAAATCAGCATGTTTTATATTTGCATCACATCTTCATGAATTAATAGATATTAATATTATTAAAAATTTAATTAATGTAAAAAAGAAATTAAGAATTTATCATATGCATATTAAAATAGAAAATGATAGAATTATATATGATAGAAAAATAAAAGAAGGTAATGGTTCTTCAATATATGGAATAGAAGTATGTAAATCATTAAATATGCCTAATGATTTTATGAAAAATGCAGAATTAATTAGAAAAGAATTACAAGGTTTAAATAATTTTATTATAAATTTGAAAAAAACATCTTATAATAAAGATGTATTACTTGATAAATGTATAATATGTGGTAATAATGCTACAGAAATACATCATATTAATTATCAAAAAAATTCAGACAATGATGGGTTTTTTAAAAATTATCATAAAAATGTAAAACATAATTTAGTACAATTATGTAAAGAATGTCATTATAAAGAACATGCAAATATTATATCAATAGATGGTTATTCTACAACAACAGATGGTATTATATTAAATGTAAATGATAATATAAATGATAATGTAAATGATAATGTAAATGATAATGTAAATGATAATGTAAATGAAAAATCTATAGATGATTCAACTATTAATAATGAATTAGATTATGATAAAATAAGAAAATATATATTATATGGTAAAAATAATACTTGGTATATGAGAACAGCAAAAACTATGAAATTTAAAAAATGTTTAGATATTAATAAAATTATAATAAAAATAAATAAATTATTAAATACAAATATTACAAATATTAGCAATAATTTATATGATAAATTATATGACAATACTATTTAATTTTGGCAATAATATATATTTCATATATATATCTTCTATTTTATTAAATGTATTTTTTACTAATATAAATAATTCTGTTATACATTTATAATAATCTGTGTTATTTTTAAAATTTTTTTCCGTTATTATATAATTAAATATTCTATTTATATTTAATAATATTTTATGTAATGTTTTTTTTATCATTTTTAATTAAATTATAATTAATTATCATAAAAATAATCTTAAGTAATAAATATATAACATTACGATTTCCATTTATGACCACATACAATACATGTGAAAAATATTGTCATTGATTCATCACCAGAACGTGTCTGTAATTCTTGATATGAAATTTTATTATTTTTACATTTACCACATTTAATTGCATCTGTCATAGATACTTGTTTAATTTCATATGCTGCTTTAAATTTTAATTTTTGTTTTTCTATTATATCTTTCCATCTCTCGGGATATATTTCATCACATGGCATATATGCTAATTCATGTGGTGTAAATTCATTATTTTTTAATCTTTCTAATAAATTAACATTTTTTATATAACTATTTTTCTTTAAATTTGAATATACAGATCTTGCTATATTCAAATATGTATTTATAAATAATTGACAACACCAAGATAATTGAATTTTTAATGAAGTTGCATAATCAAGAGATGAATTAAAAACACCTATTTCTAAATCTATAATTTCTAATTCAGATAATTCTATATTATCTTTTAATAAATTTATAAAGTTATCTCTTAAAATATTTTTATTATTTTCATTTGTTTCTAAATTTAACTCTGTCATTATTATTATAATATTTAATTATAAAAAAAATATATTAATCATTTTTTATATATAATTTTTTTTATTCATAATCATCTGAATCACTTTCATTATCATCATATAATATAGTTTCATTATATTCATAATCACTATTATCACTATCATAATCATAATATTCTGCTTCTATTTGTGAATATGTATCAATGTCTTTATCATATTCTTGACGTTTCTTTTCATAATATGCTTTGATATATTCATAATCTTTATATCTTCCAAAATATTGATTATAATGAATTTTTTTTTCTTTTTCATATTCTTCGTCACTATATGATTTATTAAAAATATCACATTCTTCTTTTTTATTATTTTTTTTGAGTTTCAAATTTTTAAATTTATCAATACAATTATCATTATAATATTCATTATATTTATTAATATTATATGTTGTCTTTGAAATATTATATTTATCAAAATAAGAATCTACTATAATATCTCTTCGTCTATCTTTAATCATATCAATATTAATATTTTTATTACTAATAATATTATAAATTGTATCACTATCAATATATGTATTAATACTATCCTCCTTTACATAATCATTAAATACATTCATTTTTATATATTTGTTATTTGTATATTATTATATATCATTTTTTTTATTTTAATTATAATTAATATATTAATTATAATTAGAATGGCTAATAAGTTAAATTTTGCATTAGCTATTGCAAAATATGCTATAGATAATAAAAAAAAGAGAAAAATTATTAAAAAATTTTCAAATGATATAATAAAATTATTATTAATTTCTAAAAAAATAATTCGTTGTAATAAAAAATATTGTTCTAAAGAATTAAAAGCTTTTTATGAAAAAAAAAAAGAATATATTAATAAATTAAACTCTTTTTCTAAGAATAAACTAAAAAATAATTTAGATTTAATTAAATTATATAATAAAATTAATAAATTGAAAGAAACTAAAGATTTAAAAAAATGTAGTTATGAAAAATGTGATAAAATTCATACAAAATCTTTAATTATTGCTAAAAATATGTTAAAAGATTTATGTAATACTACTAAACTTATTAAGCATTGTAAAGCTTATAAAGAATTATATAAAATTAAAAAAATTAATTTTACTTTTACTAAAAAAATTAATAAATTAATTAATATGATATCTTAATTATAGATTATGTCTATTATATATAATAAAGATATTACTAATAATATTTTAATAAAATCTTTTGATATAGATAAACATCAAGGATGTCAATATAATATTCCTAATAATATATTAAAAAATATTATATTACAAGAAAAAGAAGGTATATTAGTTCAAAATAATGCACTTTTAGTTAATACCGGAAAATATACTGGTAGATGTCCAAATGAACGTTATATTGTAGACACTGGAAATTCTCATAATAATATTAATTGGGGTGATATTAATAAACCAATTACAGAATCTTTATTTAATAAATTATATTTATTACATTATAATTATTTAAAATCTATTCCAAAAATATATGTATATGATGGTTATGTTGGATTAAGTGAAAAATCACAACGTACAATACGTATTATTACAGAATTGGCATGGCATAATCATTTTTGTTCTAATATGTTTATTCGTTGCAATACTAAACATATAAATCCAGATATAACAATCATATGTACTAGTGTTGAAATTACTAATTGGAAAGATTATAATCTTAATTCTGATACTTGTATTGTACTTGATATTAATAGAGGATTACAAATAATTACAGGAACAGAATATTCTGGAGAAATTAAAAAAGGGGCATTCTCTATTATGAATTATTTATTACCAATTAATAATATTTTAACAATGCATTGTGCTGCTAATATTGGTATTAATAAAGATACTGCTATATTTTTTGGTTTAAGTGGTACAGGTAAAACAACATTATCTGCAGATACTAATAGATTTTTAATTGGAGATGATGAACATGGTTGGGACGACGAAGGTATCTTTAATTTAGAGGGAGGTTGTTATGCAAAAATGATTAATTTAGATTCAGAAAAAGAACCATTGATATATAATGCTATTAAAAATAATGCTATTCTTGAAAATGTTATTGTTGATGATAATGGGATTTGTGACTTTAAAAATACATCTATTACTGAAAATACAAGATGTTCTTACCCATTAAATAATATTTCTAATTATTATACATCCAATACTACTGCAAATCATCCAAAAAATATTATATTTTTATCATGTGACGCTTATGGTATATTACCACCTATATGTAAATTAACATATACACAAGCTATATTTTATTTAATTTCTGGTTATACCGCTAAAATAGCTGGTACTGAAATGGGAATTAAAGAACCAATTGCTACATTCTCATTATGTTTTGGCGGAGCATTTATGCCATTATTTCCTAAATATTATGCAAAATTATTTGAAAAAAAAATAAAAGAAAATAATGTAAATATATATATGGTAAATACTGGTTGGATATCTGGTAAATATGGTATTGGACATCGTATTGATATTAAATCAACACGTTCAATAATTGATTCAATTCTAAATAATGAATTTAATGATGATAATTTATTTGATATTGATTCTTTTTTTAATTTAAAAATTCCAAAATATGTTAAGAATGTAGATACCAATATATTAAATCCGAGAAATAATTGGAATGATAAAAATGAATACGATAAAGAAGCTATTTTATTAAAAAATATGTTTATTAATAATTGGCAACAATATAATAATGATATATATATGAAAAAATTATGTGAACTATTTTGATTTTATTATATATAAACAATTAATAGATTATTTAAATATATGCAGGGTCTTGAAAATATTGGCGCCACATGTGCAGCTAATAGTTTAATACAAATAATTTGTAGAACAAAGTTTTTACGAGACTCAATACTATTAGAAAAAAATATACCAGATAATACATTAGCAATTGAATTAAAAGAAATTATTCAGTTAATGTATATTGATAAAAAATCACTAAGTCCCAGAAAATTTATAACAAAATTATATAATATATTCAATGATATTTTTACATTCGGTGAACAACTTGATATCAATGAATTGTGGCTTTTTTTATTTAACAAAATATCTTCAGAAATAGGTAATGAATTAAATGATAATATGTTAATTGATGATAATATAAACTCAAATGAATTAACTTCCTCAATATCAGATACCAATATTGAATTATTATATAATAAATGTACAAATGTTATGAATAATATAAATAATAATAAAACTTCCAAATGGTTAGAATCTTCACAAGGTATAATTTTAAATATTATAATTTGTAATAAATGTAAAAATACATTATATAATTTTGAACCATTCTCAAGTATTCCATTGGATATTAATAATAATATTAATAAATCAGTTACTAATATGTTCCGCAATAGTTTAAAATCTTATATTGATAAAGATGAATGGAAATGTAATAAATGTAATGAATGTACTGAATATACTAAGATTTTTAAAATTTGGAAATTACCACCTATATTAATATTTAATATCAAAAGATTTGATAATATTAATGTTAAAAATCATGCAGAAATTGATATTAATGAAAAAATAATAATTAAAAAGGGTAACGTCTTAAGCAATATTGATACTAATTATAATTATAATTTGACATCTATTGGATTACATATTGGTGATATTAATAATGGTCACTATTGTGCCATATGTAAAGATGAAACAGATGATAAATTTATATTATATAATGATTTAAATATTAATAAATTGCAAGACAATGATTATAAAAAAAATATCAAAAATAATAAAGATGCTTATATGATTATATATACTTTAACTTAATATATTAAATTTTTTGTAAAATTTACCATATTTATTCTATTATCTATTTTTTGTCTTTTTTCCTCTTTTTCACACTTTTCTCTTTTTTTATTTTTTAATATATTTAATCTTTTTTTTATATCTTCTATATTATATTCATACATTATTTAGTATAAATATTACTTATTTTAATATCATTTTTTATATATTACAATAATATTATTAAAAAAATTATTTATTGCTCTCTATCGGGTTCGAACCGATGACCTTGGCCTTATCAGAGCCACGCGCTACCAACTGCGCTAAGAGAGCAAATGTAACTGAATTGTTACATATATTATATGTAATATATCTTTATATAAAAATTAAATTTCTATTAATTTAATTGTAATTATTATAAAAATGATTGTTTTATCTCAATTTATTTTTTATCAATACTATGTTGATTTGGGATAATTTACCATCAGATATTCAAGACAATATTTATTCTAAAATTATATTTCCTCAAAATAAAAATATATTAGAAGATATTCACAATTATACATTTGTTAAAACTTGTTTACTTAATTCATTTCAGGATTGGGACATAGTATGGTGTCTTATACTAATATTTAATAAAAATATTGATAATAAAAAAAAAGATGATAAAATGAAATTATTTAGAAATAGTGGAGAATCTGGTGAATATTATGTATCACGTATTATTGGAAAATTATCTATTGATGATAGAAATTACTTGCTAAATTCAATGTTTGAAAGATAATTTTATATTATCTCTGTATAATCATTGTTATCTTCTAACATAAAATTATTATAATTATTATTACATTTTTCACATAATAAATCACTATTCTCATAATCATATTCTATTGTATAATTTATATTACAAAATATACATAATTTATTCTCGTTCATATTTAAATTATTTAGGTTTTTAACAATATTATCCATTTTTATATTATGTATATAAAATATATTATCATATTTTAAATTTATATTCAAAAAAAAAAAAATTTATATTTCTTTATTTAATACATATATATTATATGATAAATAACTCGCAAACATTAACCATAATATATATGGGATTAATAAATATGCAGTTTTTGTTTTACCAATCCAATAACTATTATCATAAAATTGAAATTGTATAAATGTTAATATTCCAAATATTAAACTTAATATTACTACTATTAATCCATATAATAATCCATTATGTCCAAAGAATATTGGAGTATATAAATAATTAAATATTAATGCAAACATAGGTATAATCCAATAAGTCAATTTTTTTATTGATAACTTATTGTATAATGCATTACTATAAGAAATACCAATTAATAAATATAATATAGGCCATACTATTCCAAATATATAATTTGGTGGATTTAATTCTGGTTTTTTCATTTCTTTATATTCTTTCTCATTCCATTTAGAACCAAATATTCTACCTATTGACATACCAATTATTATCGGTATAAAAATTAATAAGTATTTTATAATATTATTACTCATTACAAGTTCCTATTAATATATTATATATTAATATTTATTTATTTTCATTTAGATAAATTAATAAATTAATTATATTTATTAATTTATCTATATTCATTAATTTATCTATATTTTCTATATTTTTAGAAATATTTATTATATCATTTGGTTTTTTTTTATCTAATTCTATTATTAATTCTCCATTTTCTGCTATAATATTTATTCTTCTTATATTTTCAATATTTATATATATATTATCTTTTATAATTAAATTCTTAAATTTTAAATCACTATTATTATAATATATTTCACTATTTTCATTAATATTTGTATAATTATTATTATTATTATAGACATTTAATGTTTTACTACTTTTTGATATAAATTTCTGTGTTTTTCTAATATCTTTTAGATATTTTGCATATATATTTCTATCTACATTATTTTTTCGTAATTTAGTATTTTTATTTAATTCATTATTTAATGATAATATTGGTTTAAAACAAAAACATATCGAATACAAATTAACTAAAATACATATTGTTAATAGTATTTTCATTATATATATCATTTATATATATCATTTATATCATTTTTTAATATTTTTTAAAAGTAAGATGTATTTTAAAGATTATCCTGAATTTACACCAAATATTACACCCCAAAAAATGTTTGAATTGGGTATTATGGGCGGTACCTATTTTAGAAAAATTAAATCCCTTAAAACTAAAAAAATTTATAAAAATAATCATAAAAAATTTAGTTTTTTAAAAAAAATTTCAGATGATAAACTTATACAACAAGAATATGATAAAAATATTAATTATTATAATGTTGAAGTTGGTACTACTTATGAATTTTGGATGTCTAAAAATTGGATTAAAGAAGAATATGACCCATATGGATGGATTGAATGGTATTGTAATTTTTATAATGGTAGAAGAACAAATGATGATATACGACAAATTAATAGATGGAAAAAATCTTCAGGACCCAAGGGTAGATTTAGAAATCAATTACAAAGAAAAGTTAATGAAATTGGTAAAAATAAAAATACTATTTATCCCAGATTAAGACAAACATTATTACATTGGGCTTATGATAGTAGAAAAATGAAAGTTAAATAAATATTCATTTAATTATAATAATTTGAACCATCGTTTCTATAAACACTTCTAATAATTATATTATTAGATAAATATTTGATTTTATTTAAACTTAAATTAATTTGTTCTACTTCATTCTTAATCATTATAGTATCATTATATATATTAATTAATAAATCATCTTCATTATATAGATTTTTAATGTCATTGTTTTTTTTTGATTCTGGTACATATCCTATGGGTGGTGTCCATTTTTTATATTTATTATAATAACTATTTTGTTCGAAATTATTATTATTTAAATTTAATGATGATTTAAGTATATTTAAAGAATTTATTAGTAAATTCTTCTTTTTAATATCTCTAAACTCACAATATACATTATTTCTATTATTTAATTTATAAATTAAACCTCTATTATTAAAACTAAATATTTGAGATATTTGTAATATAAAAATTAATGATGTTAATAATTTCATCACTTTACAATGTTTACACTATTATTAGTAATATATTTTTATATCATTTTTTTTACACTTTATAAAAATAATATTCGTCCCTTTGATATAAAAAATGATTTATTATTATATATTAGAATACTATGAATATAAATGATTTACTAAAAGATCCTATCAATTATTTAAAAAATATAAAAAAAAAAGAAATTATTACTTTTTTACAAGAATGTGATAATGCTTTTTTCAATACAAGTTCTACACTCGTTAATGATGATATGTATGATTTAGTTAAAGATTATTTAAAAAAATTAGACCCGAAAAATGCTTATTTTAAACGTGTTGGTGCCGACGAAGAAACAAAAGTTAAATTACCTTTTTGGATGGGTTCTCTTGATAAAATTAAAGATGATGAAAAATCTATAAATTTATGGAAAACTAAATATGATGATTCGAGTATTATATCAGATAAATTAGATGGTATATCTTGTTTATTTTATAAAAATTATGATGATATTAAAATTTATACAAGAGGTAATGGCAACGAAGGACAAGATATTTCACATTTAAAAAATTATATTATCTTTCCAAAAATTACAGATAATAAAATTGCTATTAGAGGTGAATTAATTATTTCAAGAACTAATTGGGAAAAAATAAAAGATATTGGTTCAAATGCAAGAAATGTTGTTGCTGGTGCTATTCATTCTAAAATTATTAATAAAGATTTAATGGGAAATATTGAATTTTTAGCATATGATATACTATCTCCTAAAATGAAAATTGAAGATGTTTTTAATTATTTTACTAATAATAATATCAAATGTGCTAATTATGTATTATGGGATTTAAATAATATTAATTTACAATCTTTATCTAATCATTTAGAATTAAGAAGGAAAGATAGTAATTACGAAGTTGATGGTATTGTTGTATATAATAATAAAATTCATAAAGTTATTAATGATAAAAATCCAAAATATGCTTTCGCTTTTAAAAGTATATTAACACATGAACAAGCTGAGGTTATTGTTACAGATGTTGAATGGAATGTTAGTATGCATAAATATATGAAACCTATTGTGAAATTTAATGAAGTTGTTATTTCTGGTGTAAAAATTAAACAAGCAACTGGTTTTAATGGTAAATTTATTAATTCTAATATTATTGGACCAGGTTCAAGAATTGTTATCATCAGAAGTGGAGACGTAATTCCACATATTTTAAAAGTTTTAAGTCCAAGTTCTAATAGTAAACCCAAAATGCCAGAATTAAAATATAAATGGAATGATACACAAATAGATATTATATTAGATGATGATCGTAAAAATAAAGAACAAGATATTAAATCTTATACATATTTTATGGCAAAATTAGATGTGGGTTCTGTTAAAGAAAGTACTATTAAAAAATTATATGAAAATGGTTTTGATACATTGGAAAAAATATTGAAAATTAATGTAGACGAATTAAGTAAATTAGATGGATTTCAATTAAAAAGTGCTACTAAAATTGTAGAAAATTTTGCAAAAATAAAAGATAGTCATTGTGATATTTTATTAGATGCTTCTAATATATTAGGTAGAGGTTTTGCTCTTAAAAAAATTAAATTGGTAAGTGAAAAATATCCACTAAATAAAAAAGCAGAAATATTAAAATTAACGATTGATGATTTATTAAAAATAGATGGTATAGGTAATGTAAATGCAAAACAATTTGTTGAAAATATTAAGAAATTTTATGAATTTTTAGATAAAATTGGATATAAATGTAATAGAGAAGATGTTAAAGAGGATATAAATGATGAAAATAAAGTAGAAATATTAAAAGATAAAAAAATTCTTTTCACAGGATTTAGAAATAAATATTGGGAAAAATTAATAAATGATAGTGGTGGTAAAGTTATTTCTGTGATATCTAAAACAACCGATTATTTAGTTGTTAAAAATAAAACAGACAAATCTGGTAAAATAGATAAAGCAAATGAATTAGGTGTTAAGATATTGGATATGGGAGAATTTGAGAAGATGATTGGGTAGAGTGGTTATTTTGTTTTTTATTTTGTAAATTCATTTTATATATTAATTAAAAAATTGATTTAATATTTTTTAAATAATATATAAAATGAATTTACAAGAAAATAATATACAAAAATGTACTCGTTGTAGAAAAGAATTTACTAATTGCAAATGGAATAAGAAAACATGTGAAAAATGTCTAGCCTATAGAAGATCTTATTACAACAAAAACAAAAAAAAAGAATTAGAAAATACTCGTAATTATTTAGTAAATAATCCATATATTGTAAATAAAATAAGGGAAAATTTTATAAATAATTTACATAGATGTTCTACAGATAAATGTAATAATAATATTTCAAAAAAACAAGATTATTGTAAAAATTGTAAACATGATATAGATTCCG
>MDTF01003603.1_pt1 | contig 24467 bp, 25 predicted proteins | sample 811191 | NCBI WGS metagenome assembly MDTF01 (sample SAMN05326649, study PRJNA326480) | marine metagenome | isolation source: seawater | place: Southern Ocean | collected 2011
GCAGTAATGCGTGCAGCTGACCAGTACTAATAGCTCAATTGGCTTGATTTATGCACTGAAAAAAATTTTTTATGTTTACTGATATATTTTTATTAATCCAGGCTATAAAAAGTTCTGCTTTAAGTTAAAATTGAATAACTTATTGAGACCTTCCCTTAAGGCTAATTTAAGCATTTTTATATACAGAAATTCTAAATTAGTTTTATATTTACAATTAATCTACTGTAAAATAATCTTGTATGATTAAGATCATGCTTATAAATAATGAAAATATTAGTTACAGGCTATAATGGTTTTTTAGGAAAAAACCTCATCAAATCTTTAAATAGAAAAAAATATAATGTTTTTTTCGTAGGTAGAAAAAAAATTGATAGTGAAAATTTTTATAAGTGTGACTTTAAAAATTTGATTACTCTAGGAAAAATACTCAATAAGATAAAGCCTGATATTATAATTAATTTAGTTGCATTTGTTAATTTTAGTAAAAAACCACCATTAATGTTAAAGATTAATGCACTTGTACCAAGATTTTTTTCTACTTATTGTAAAAAAAATAAAAAATATTTAATCCAATCGTCGGGGACATTAGTGCATGGTGAATCAGAGTTTTATTCTATTAAAACTAAGCTTAATCCAAAAAATTATTATGGAGTTTCAAAACTTAAAGCAGATAAATTTATTATTAAAAGTAAATGTGATTCTTGCATTATAAGATTTCCAGGCATTTATGGGAAAGATGGTCCAGAACATTTGGGGATAAATAAATTTATAAATTATAAATTGTTAAATAAAAAAATTACATTTAATGGAAACGTCCATTCTAAAAGAAATTATATTTATGTTGATGATGCGGTTAAAATAATAATTAAATGCATTAGAGATAGACTAAAAGGAATATTTTATGTTGGAGGTGAAATAAAAACATTTAATCAAATGATATTGATACTAAACAGATATTTACCAAATAAAGATAATATTATAGTAATTGATAATAATGAAATTATTAAAAACCAAATAGTAAGACGAACAAAAAGCTTCTTATATACAAGCTTTGTGTCATCTATTAAAAAAATTTTATGAAGATAGCATTTTTATCAGATATTCATGGAAACTATGAAGCTTTAAAAGCAGTATTTTTAGAATTAAAAAAAAAAAAAATTTCAAAAGTAGTTTGTTTGGGAGATTATCTAAATTATTATTATGAGCCAAAGAAATGCTTAGACTTATTAATAAAAAAAAAAGCTATTTGTATTAAAGGAAATCATGAGGAAATTTTTTTAGAAACTTTAAAAAAAAAAAATAAAATTAAATCATATGCTGATAAGTATGGAAATAGTATTTATATAAATTTAAGACAATTAAATCAAAAATATATTGATTATATTAAATCTCTACCAAAAAATATTAATATTAAAATAGGCTCTAAAAAAACACTAATAACACATGGCTCTCCATGGAAAATTGATTTTTATTTTTATAAAAATATTGAAGATAAGTGGAAAAAAAAAATTAGTAAATATAATAAAGAACTATTTATTTTGGGTCATACTCATCACCCCATGATGTTAAAATTAATTAATAAAAAAAAAATGGTCTTAAACCCTGGATCAGTAGGGCAACCACGCAATGGAACTAGTGATGCTTGTTGGATGATTATTGATGATAAGAATATGAAAACTGAATTTATGAAAACACCTTACAATACAAAAAAATTAATTAATCAAATAAAAAAAAATGATCCAGGTAAAAAAAATTTATTAAAGTATTTTATATGAAAAAAAAAATATTAATTACAGGTGCACATGGAGATATTGCTCAATCAATTTATAAAATAATAAAAAAAAATTACAAAAATAAATACGATATAGAAGGCATAGATATTTTACCAAATGGTCCAGGAGAATATATTTTTGATAAAGTTTTTAAAGCACCCAAGGCAAACTCTAATAAATATGGTAAGTTTATAAACAAGATTGGAACACAATATGTATTAATTATACCCACGACTGAAAATGAGATGGATTATTTTTCAAAAAATTTAATTTTGATTAAAAAGTTTCCTATATTAATGAATAAGCCAGAAATCATAAAATTATTTTTGAACAAGTTGTCGACACACAAATTTTTGTCATTGAATAATATTTATGCATCAAAATTTTGTTTACCATTAAGTAATATTAAGACTTATCAAAAATCTTTTTTTTTAAAAACAATTTATGGTCATGGGAATCAAGACTACAAAATAATAAATTCAAAAACTAAATTTAATAGTTTAAATGAATTAAATAAGAATCAATGGATTGCTCAAGAATACTTCAATAAAAAATATGATGAATACACCTGCAGTATTATTAAGATTGAAAAATTTATTTATACAATAATATTAAAAAGAAAGTTATTAAAAGGATTAACATACTACGCTGAGACAGTTAAAAATAAAAACATTGATATAGCTTTAAGAAATATAGCAAATAAAGTGAAACTCGAAGGATCTATTAATATTCAATTAAAGATCTTAAAAAAAAGAATAGGTATATTTGAAATAAACCCAAGACTTTCATCTACTGTATTAATGAGGGATATGCTTGGTTTTAAAGATTGTATTTGGTGGATAGAATATTTTTTAAATAAAAAGACACCTAGTAATGTAAAAATTAAATATAAAAAAATTTTAAAAAAATATACAGAAGTATTTGTTAATTGAATTATAAATTACTTAGTTAGCTTTTTTGCAAGTTTTGATATTTTGTTATCATCACTATAAATACTTTTCATTATTTTTGCAGTTTCCTTTGGTGCATACTTAAAAGCTACTTTTAAAATATCCATCCAATTCTTATTATTTTTTTTTCTAGTATTTTCTATTTTGTTGATTGTATCTATATATTTATTAGAATTTTTCATAATTATAAGTGTTCATATTTAGTTTCTAAATTCATTACACTAAAAGAAGTCAATAAACAATTTTTTTAGTGTAATGAATTTTAAAACAGTGTTATACAAATTTTTATCTATGAACTCACAATCTAATTTTATTCTTGAGGTTGGCATTAATCATTTTGGTAATACTAAGAAAGCTAAAGAAATCATTAAATTTTTTATTAAATCAAAATTTAAATCCCTGACGTTTATGATTCATAATTCTAATTTTTATGAGAAACAATTAAAAAATAATAAAATTGATTTTACATTACCAAAATATTTTTACGAATTTGCTATTAAAGAATGTAAAAAAAATAAAAAAAAAATTGGTCTTTCTCTTTGTGATATAAATACATATAATAATTTAGATGATTTAAATTTTGATTTTTACAAGATTCTAGGTGTAGCAATCAATAACGAAGAACTTTTAAAAAAAATTAATAAAAAGAAAAAAAAAGTTTATATTTCACTTGCTATGGGTAATGATTATAAGATTAGAAAGTGTTTAAGTTTTTTCTCAAATAAAAGACTTCTTAACTTAATTTATACCAGCATGTCTTATGACCCAAAAGATACAAACTTAAGTAGAATTTCTTATTTAAAAAAAAGATTTAAAATACCTATTGGATACGGACATCATTTTAAAAATATCAATGCCTTTATTTTGTCGACTTTCTTTAATCCTAGTTTTTATTTTTTTTATATTAAAGGTTTTTTTAAAAATTCAAATAAAATATACCCAGATGATAAGCATGCAATTCATATTAGTGAATTAAATAACTTAGATCAAATAATTCATGATTCATATGTTATTATTAATAATAAAAAAAATAATACTTTAATTAAATTAGATGACAAAAACATTAAAATATAGAGAAGCAATCATTCTTGGAGGTTCTCGTGGTATTGGAAAAGATATTGCAAAACATTTGAAAAAATCATGTAAAAAAATTTATGCTCTTTCTTCTAAGGATGTGGATACATCTGATTTAGAAACTGTTAAAAATTTTAATAAAAAATTTAGAAGCACAGATATTTTAGTTTTAAACAGTGGTGGTCCTCCAAATATTCCATTTAAAGATATTAATGAAGAAACTTGGTATAGATATTTTAATCAATTATTTTTGGGCTATTGTTTGATTTTAAAAAATATTAAAGTTCGCAAAAATGGATATATTTTTTATATTTCATCATCAGTTATTAAAGAACCGACTGATAGTTTGGTAATTTCGTCATCGTTAAGGGTTGCTTTTAGCAGTATATTAAAGTCCTTAAGTAAAGCATATTCATTGAAACGAGTATCTATAATTAATATAGCGCCAGGACCCTTCAAGACTGGTCGTGTTAAAGAATTAATAGGAAGTTCAAAAGATTTAAAAAAATATGAAAAATTGCTTCCAACTAGAAAAATAGGGAATCCTGACGAAATTGGAAATTTTATAAATTTTTTAGTTCAAAATAGAATCCGTTATCTTACTGGTAGTACTATTTATATGGATGGAAATCTTTCTAAAAGTTTTCTTTAATTTGTTTTTGTTTAAATATTCTATTTTATTTTTTTTAAAGTGAAATTATTAACTTTATAAATTTTATCACAAAAATAAAAATTATGTTTTTGATGAGAGTTTATAATTACAGTAATTTTTCCTTTTAATTTTTCAATACAGGCAAAGAACGTTTTTTCATTTTCTTCATCAAGTGCATTTGTTGCTTCATCTAAAATTAATAAATCTGGTTTTTTATATAAAGCTCTAGCTATAGATATTCTTTGTAACTGTCCTGCAGACAAATTTATGCCCTTTTCACCAATATGTGTATTTATACCTCGTGGAAGTGTATGCAGAAAAGTCTCAAGTTGTGAGTATTTAATTACCTGATTTAAAATTTTAGTATTAACTTTAGAGGGATTTTCTCCAAAAAGAATATTATTTTTAATTGTATCATTTGAAAAAAAAGGTTGCTGGGGAACAAAGCCCACTTTTTTTTGCCAATCTCTAATATTTTCATGAACACTATCCCCATCAACAAGAATTTCTCCATTCTTTGGAGTAAGCAGACCTGTAATCAGATTATTTAAAGTACTTTTACCAGAGCCGCTCTCACCATAAATCCCAATAAATTCCTTCTTATTTATTTGTAGTGATAAGCTATTAAAGATTGGAATATTTCTTTTATAGTAAAAAGTTAAATTTTTTAAATTAATATTTTTATTAAAGGAAATTTTATTTGAATTTTTTACTTTATTTGTAATTCTTTTAGTAAATTTAATTACTTCATTTTTTTCAATTTCAGACTTAATTATGTATACTTTCGGTAAATAATATCTGAGATTCTGAAGATAGGCTATTATTCTTGTAGATGATGGTACTAATCTTGTTGTTGTTGCTGCAAATATTGCGATCGTCGAAATTATATCGACTGTATTATTTGTATTGTTGGTAACAAAAATTCCTAAAATAGAAATAATTAAAATAGCTAAGACCTCTATTATATGAGAAGGTAGTTGTAATAATAAGTCACTTTTAACTTTTATATTAGCCTCAACTTCAATTTTAGACATAATTTTATTGAGTGTGTATTGCTCTTTACCAAATAATTTTATTATTTTTAGCGCAGATACTCCTTCAAAAATAACTTTATATAATGCTTTTTCATTAACTTGTGATTTATCCCCCAACTTAAATAATTTTTTTTTTCCAGCAAAATAAAATAGTAATATTGCCATTCCAAATATAAAAAATATGAATATTACAAATTCTGGATCAAGATAGGTTAAAAAACCTATTAACAAAATAAAAGTCAAAATCTCTTGAAACAAGCCAGTTAGAGCAAAAACTGTCGAAGAAAAATCACGTGTAATGTTGATATTTCTAAAAATATGTTCGGTTGTTTTGTTATAAATTTTTTCATAATCTATAAAAAAATATTTTGTTAAAATGTTATTTGAAACTCTGAGTTCTAAACTTCTTCTATATTTAAAAGTTTTTAACTTAACAAATACAATAAATAAATTTTTACAAAAATATAAAAGAACTATAAAAGCAAAATTTAAAGCTACAAATGTATTTTTTGAAAAATTAAAATCAGCTATATATTTTTTATAATAAAAATTATTAATATAAGAGTTATCAAAGATAAAATACATTAGTGGATAAATTAGTCCAATGCTCAAAAGCTCTAAAATTGAAATAATTATAAATAAAAAAATTATAAAATATAAATTAATCTTTTCATCTTTATTCAAAATATCTAGTATAGTTTTAATCATCTTGTGAATTAACTTTTCGGTTATTTAGCATTTGTAAAAAATATTTAATTAAAGGTTTTAATTAACTCACATTATATTAAATTTTAATATCAAATAATATCTAATTATAAATATATTTTAGTAAGATCCTAATTTATATTCTCACTGGAATCTTGTTTTTTATAAAAAATTTTTTAATATCTAATGGAGTTTTTTTTGTAAAGTGGTAAATACTGCTTGCACTAAGCGCTGAAACTTCAGTTTGTTTTACTAAATTTAACATATCTTCTAAATTACCAGCACCTCCTGATGCAATTAATGGAACATTTATTAAGTTGCTAGCAAATTTTAATGTTTCAATATCATACCCATCCATAGTGCCATCATTATCAATAGATGTTAACATGATTTCTCCTACTCTAATTTTTTCTAGATTAATTAAATGATCTTTTAACAATATCTCTTTTTTTATAGTACCAGAATTAGAAAATATTTTAATTATATTATTTTGATGTTTATAATCTATGGAAACAACGATGCATTGACTTCCAAAAATTTTACACGCATCCTCAATAAATTTAATGTTGTTAATAGCAGCTGTATTAATGCAAACTTTATCAGCTCCAGCTTTCAGAAGGCTAGATATATCCTCAATTGTGTTTATTCCACCACCCACTGTCAAAGGCATAAAGCATTCATTTGCAACCTCATTCACTAACTCAAGATCAATTTTTTTTTTTTTCATTAGTTGCGGATATGTTAAGCAATATTATCTCATCTACTTTTCTCAAATTATAAACTCGAATTGCCTGCATTATGCTACCAACTGTTCTCCAGCTATTAAAATTTATACCCTTAACCAGCTTTAAATTTTTATATAATAATGTTGGTATTATTCTTAACTTAAGCATAATTTTAAATATTAATAAAATTTTCTATTAACTTTATTCCAAAAGTTAAACTTTTTTCTGGGTGAAACTGTACACCATAAATATTTTCCTTATTTATAACGGATATAAATTTTTTATCATATTCAGTTGTGGCAATCGCATGAGAATTGTTTTGTGGCTCAAAAGAAAAACTATGAACAAAATAAAAATCTTTTTTGTCTGGAATTTCATTAAATAAAGCATTTTTTATATTGAAAGATACTTCGTTCCACCCAATATGTGGAATTTTATATCGATGTTTTAAGTTTAATCTTTTTATATTACCAGGAATTAAATTTAGCCCACTTGTTTCTTCATTTTCATACCCAGTAGTTCCAAGTAAATGCATCCCTAAACAAATGCCAAGTAGAGGTGTTCCTTCACTTAAAACTTTATCCTTTAAGGCTTCACCTAAGTTGCGTTGATTTAGATTCTGCATACCTTTTGTAAATGATCCCACTCCAGGTAGTATTATATGCGAAACATGCTCCAATTGTTCAGGGTCCTTTGAAATAACACTTTCATACCCAATTTTTTTTACTGCCCTGTACACAGAGCCTACATTGCAAATATCCGAATCCACTATTAAAATTTTTTTATGCTTTAAAATTGTCATAATTAATTTTAATTAGACTGCCAGTGTTATCATAGAACAAAGATCCATCAGAATTTTTCTTAAATATTTTTTTATTAGTAAATCTTTCACATATTAATTTAAACTCTTCTTCAGAAATATTAATGTAGTTTAGTATTTCTTTAAGATCTTTTCCCAGGTACGTAGATGGATATTTTCCACCAAATTCTCTAGTAAGCTGAATTGCTTCTTCTCTTTCCATTCTATCCCTTCTTATGGCAAGAGAGCACCAGTCTGTAACACGATCGTATCCATATTTTAAAAATTTGAAATAATCATGAATTCTCATCAAATAATTATCAAGATTTTCATAATCCACAATATTTCCCTCTACCCATTTTCCATAGGTTGTAAACCCATGCTTTTTTACATATTCAGCATTGGAATGTCCGTCCCAAGGAATATAGTGACCAAGAAAGATTCCATTTAATTGAGTTTTTTCTAATTCTTCATCTGAGGGGTATGTATAGGGTAATAAATCAATTTCTGTTATATTTTCATTAGACCAATTTTCAAGTATATCTGAACTTCTAAGTCCTCCGGGACAAACAAATTCTTCAAACCAGTCACCGTCAACTTTTTGAATTATATCATCAAAAAAATCAGCATTCTTTTCAGGCCCTCCATTTTCATTTTGTGGATTTTCACCCCAAATGATCAATGATATACCCATTTTGCAAGCTAACCTAGCAACAGAGCAAAATATCCCTGACTCTTCAGACCAAGTTATGTCACCTATGGTATCAAGTGTAAATTTGTTTAGTTTTTTTCTTATTCTTGGATTTAAAGAATACTCAATATAATCCACACCAATATTTTTTACATTTTCAATATTTTTTCTTCCAAGTGGAGTAAGCCAGTCAGTTGTGATTGTAACCACCAAAGGATTCATTCCAAATTCTTTTGCTTTAAGAACTTGGTAAGTGCTATCTTTCCCTCCACTAGAAGGAATTATACAATCATAGTATTTATCATTTTTTTTATACTTTTTTAAAACTTTAATAAGCTCTTTTTTTCTTTGTACCCAATCAATTTCTTTTCTTTGCACATAATATTTACAAGCACTACATGTTCCATTTTCAGAAATTTCTGTATGAGGTCTTGTCTCTGGTATTAAGCACTTTTTGCAATATCTTAGATAATTTTTTTCTTCAGTCATTTTTTTAATGATTAAGATTTTTATTTATGAACTAATATAGAGTGTATCTCTGATATTTTATTATTTACATTTAAAAATCTCGAAATTTTATTTTTTTTATCAAAAATCGTAATTCCCGTATCAGCGGAGACGTTATTATTAACACTTTTAATTTTACTAGCTTGTCTATTTCTACTTTGACCAATAAAATAGTATCCATTGTGATAGTCAATACCTCTAGAAAAACCTAAAAATGTAGCTTTATTTGAAAAATTATCATACAAAAGATTTCCCCTTAAAGAGTCAATTACGTGCATTTGATTATTCAAATAAACAATATTATGGGGCATTAAAAGATCATTTTTTATCACGGAGATTTTTTTTCCGCTTCTAATATCAAATTTAATTATACCACCATCAAATGTATCGCTTTTATATTTTCCTGATACAGAAAATACAGAAACAAATAAAAAATTACCCCTAACAAAACAATCATTGCAATGATAGTGAGAAATATCTTCTGAATTTGATTTATTTGAAAGATAAAATTCTTTTTTAATGGAGTTTAAATCTTTATCAAACATAATAATTTTATCTCTGTTTGTGCAGGTTACAAAGTAAGATTCAAATTTTTTTGAATAAGAAATTCCATGAAATCTAATTGATTTATCTATTTTTTTTTGTTTAAGAATATTAAATTTTAAATCACAAATTAATATCCCTTTTTCTGCCATAGAAATAATGTAATTATTTTTTACTCTTATTATACAATAGCAAGGACCACTTAATTTCTTTTCAACTTTCCATTTAGTTCCATTTAAATAAAGGTTATATATACCACCACCAGCATCTTTTTTATTTTGCTTAAAAGTTGCACTAGCAAAAGATAAGGAGCATTTATGATTTTGAATAGTGTCTAAAATATTTTGACCTTCAAGGCGGTGGCTTATTGTGTAGTGAACTCCTTGTTTTAGTTTATAGGTCTTTAATTGTTTTACGACCTGATCATATGAAGATGTTGTAATTATTATATGAATTTTACTTATATTGATTTTTTTAATCAATTTAGGATTAAAAATTTCCAAATTATCCCTAGTAATAATGCCTTGAAGGGATTTTTTATTATCAAATGTGCCCAAGACTTTAGTGGTTCTTTTAATATCTCTTAATGTTTTGCTTGCAATATCACCACTACCAAAAAAGTAAATTTTTTTATTTTTTTGGTGTTTGTGATTTGGGTTAAAAATAAGACTATTTTTCATAATTAACTTTTAGACAAAACTTATAATTGAATATATTCTTAATTCAAAGGTATTATCATAATAACAATTTATTAAGTTCTTACAAAGTTCTATGTACAATACACTAATAAAAATTCTTTTAAATATAACTTAAAATTATGAAAAAACTTAATAAAATTAAAATTGGTAATAATTATCCAACATTTATTATTGCTGAAATTTCTGCCAATCATAATCAATCTTTAAAATCTGCATTAAAAATGATTGATCAAGCATCAAAATGCGGTGTGAGTGCAGTAAAAATTCAAACCTACACACCTGATGAGATGACGATTCAATCAGCGAAAGGAAGTTTTTTTATTAAAGATAAAAATAGCATATGGAAAGGACAAAAACTTTATGACTTATATAAAAAAGGAACAACTCCAAGAGAGTGGCACAAAAAACTTTTTCAATATGCTAGAAAAAAAAAGATTATTTTATTTAGTACGCCATTTAGCACCAGTGCAGTAGATTTTTTAGAAACATTCAAACCACCAATATATAAAATTTCTTCATTTGAATGTAATGATTTTGAATTAATAGCAAGAGTTGCAAGAACCAAAAAACCAATTATAATATCTACTGGGATGGCATCAATTAAAGAAATTAGTGAGTGTGTGAATGTTGCAAAAAAAAATGGTGCTAAGAAAATAATTTTACTTAAATGCACAAGCACATATCCCGCACCCCATAAAGATCTAAACTTAAGATCAATTGCTTACTTAAAAAAAAAATTTAATTGTGATGTGGGTTTTTCAGATCACTCACTTGGTTTGACTGCCCCAGTAATTAGTGTGGCTTGTGGAGCGACAGTAATTGAAAAACATTTTAAGATAAACGAGAAGGGTTTAGACAGTAAATTTTCAATTAATTCATCTGATATGAAAAGATTAGTAGATGAGTGTAGAATAGCAAAAGCTTCATTGGGTAAAATTTTTTTAGGTACTTCAAAATCAGAAAAAAATAACACAAAATATAAAAGGTCACTTTTCTTAGTTAAAGATATAAAAAAGGGGGAGAAGATTACAAAAAAACATATCAAATCTATTAGAGGGGGATATGGAGCCGCTCCTAAATTCCTTAATTTTATATTAAATAAAAAAGCAAAGAAAAATTTTTTGTCTCCTAAACCATTCAAATTACAAATGCTAAGTTAATGTTTTAATAAAATATAAATATGAATATTTGCATAATACCAGCTAGAAAAAATAGTCAAAGAATTAAAGGAAAAAATATTAAATTGTTTCTTGGGCAACCAATAATATCTTACCCAATAAAAGTTTTGTTAAAATCAAATTTTTTTGATGAAATTGTAATTTCCTCAGATTGCAAAGAAACAATTAAAATTGCGACGAGTCTAGGTGTTAAAGCTTATTTTGTAAGACCTAATTATCTATCGGGACCCAAAGTTACAATAAAAAAGGTTGTTGAGCACACTATAGAACATCTCATAAAGCAGAATAAAGTATTAGATATTGTAGCGTGTGTATTTCCCACATCTGTTTTTTTAGATAAAAAATTATTAACAAAATCAATCGAAACTTTAAAAATAAAAAAATCTGAATTTGTGTTTATTGCGTCAAAATTTGCTAGTTCAGTGGAAAGATCTTTTTTAATAGAAAAAAATCATAAAATAAAAAAGATTAATCTTAAAATGAGAAATAGAATGTCACAAGATACTAAGGATTATTATTATGATGCTGGACAATTAGTCATTGGGCGTAAAGTTTCATGGTTAAACAAAAAAAATAAAAGTGTAATTTCAAAAAAATCTAGTATCATCGAACTAAATACACATAAAGCGGTAGATATAAATAATATTGACGATTGGAAGCATGCAGAGTTTATATTTGGTAAATATAAAAAAAACTGTTGATATACATAACGGTTCAAATAGTTTATGGAAACTTATAATTAAAACTTTTAACAAACATAAATCATGAAAACTTTCTTGAATGGAAAAAACATCTTAGTAACAGGTGGTACAGGATCTTTTGGTAATTCTTTCATAAAAAGAATTATTACAGATTATAGTGATGTTGGCAGATTAGTAATTTTCAGTAGAGATGAACTGAAGCAATATCAAATGATGGAAGAGCTATATAAAATTAAGAAATCAAAAATAAATTTTGTAAGATTTTTTCTAGGTGATGTAAGGGATAAAGATAGATTAAAAACAGCATTTAATAATATTGATATAGTTGTGCATGCAGCTGCACTAAAACAAGTACCAGCTGCAGAATATAATCCATTTGAATTTATCAAAACCAACATTATTGGAGCAGAAAATATTATTGAAGCCGCACTTGAGTCTAATATTAAAAATGTTATTGCTTTGTCAACTGATAAAGCAGTTGCACCAATTAACCTCTATGGTGCAACAAAACTTTGTTCTGACAAGTTATTTACTGCTGCTAACAATATTGTAGGGTCTAAAGATATAAAATTTAGTGTTGTTAGATATGGAAATGTAATGAATAGTAGGGGCTCTGTCTTTCCTATTTTTTATAAAAATAGATTTAAAGAATATCTGCCTATTACAGATGAAAAAATGTCAAGATTTAATATTAATTTGCCAGAAGCTGTTGATTTAGTTATTTGGTCAATTAAGAATAACTTTGGGGGTGAGGTATTTGTGCCAAAAATCTCAAGCTATAAGATTGTAGATTTAGCAAAAGCTGTTGCGCCTAAATGTAAATTCAAAATTATAGGAATAAGACCAGGAGAGAAAATTCATGAAGAATTAATCTCTTCCGCAGAATCTATAAATACTTTTGATCTTAATTATTGTTACTCTATAATCTCACAAAGTAATCAAAAGTTGAGCAATTATTATAAAAAAAAGAAATTTAAAAAAGTAGCAGAAAATTTTACTTATAATAGTGGGAGCAATAAAGAAGTATTAAAAATTTTAGATTTAAAAAATATTATAAAAAGTGAAAAATTATCAAATCCCCTATAGTAGGCAATCTATTTCTAGGGAGGATGTAGATGCGGTTAAAAAGGTTTTAAAATCGAGCTTGATCACAACAGGGCCTACTGTTCCAAGATTTGAAAAAAAAATTTCGAAATATTGTAAAGTAAGACATGCAGTTGCTGTAAATAGTGCAAGTTCTGCGCTATATATTGCATGTATTGCAATTAATATAAAAAAAAATGATTTAGTCTGGACCACACCTATTACATTTGCATCCACTGCAAGTTGTGCATTAAGCTTAGGAGCAAAAGTAGACTTTGTCGATATTGATGAAGTTAATTTTAATATGTGTGCAGTAAAATTAGAAGATAAACTAAAAAAAGCAAAAAAACAAAACAAGCTACCAAAATTAGTAATACCAGTTCATTTTGCTGGTCTTTCCTGTGATATGAAAAGAATTAAAGAGCTATCTAAAAAATATGGTTTTTTTATAATAGAAGATGCTTCTCATGCTTTAGGAGGTAGATATAAAAATTCTAAAGTAGGTAGTTGTCAATATTCAGATTTTACAGTTTTTAGCTTTCACCCTGTTAAGACTATAACAACTGGAGAAGGGGGGGCAGTAACTACTAATAGCTCACAATTATATGAAAAATTAAAGATACTTAGGGAGAATGGCATATCTAAAAATAATAAATATTTTAAAAATAAGTCACATGGGCCATGGTATTACGAGCAGCAATATGTATCAAATAATTTCAAAATGAGTGATATAAATGCTTCTCTTGGTATTTCTCAGTTAAAAAAAATACAAAAATTTATAAAAAAGAGAAATAATATTGCAGAGATTTACAAAAAAAAATTTGATTTAGATCAAATTAAAATTCAAAGTTTTGATAAAAGTTTTTATTCTTCATATCACCTATTTATAATTCTTGTACCAAGAAAGCTTAGAAATGCACTATTTGATTATTTAAGAAAATTTTTTTTTGTGAATGTTCACTACATACCACTTTTTTATCACCCTGTGTATAATTTTAAATCAAAATCAAAATTCTCTAATGCAATTGATTATTATCAAAAAACAATCAGTATACCTATTTATTATGATTTGAAAATTAAAGATCAACTAAATGTTATAAAAAAGATAAATTCATTTCTTAAAAAAAATATTATAAACTAAGACTAAAATTATCTTTACTAAAAGGTTATGTTAAATTTAAATAAAGTTATTCAAAAAAAAAACATCTATATTTCACAAAAAAAATTTATAAATTTTAATAATAAAATTTTTAAAAATTTTAAAAAAAAAAATGCCAAAGATATATTTTTAATAGAGTTTAACGCTTTTCAAGATTATCATGGAGTGTATTCAGCCTTAGCATATCATCTTAAAAAAAAAATAAACATAAAGATTGTTAGTTATTTTAATTATTATTTAGTGGTTTCACCTTTAAAATTTAATTTTTTTTCCAAATTTAAATGGATAATAGGAAGCATTTTTGGTTTAAAAACCTTTGGTATCTACAAATCTTTTTGCACAGAATCTTTTTTAAGACCTGAAATTCTTAAACACCAAAAGTTAAATTCTATAAGATATTTTAAAAGTATTTTTTTTAAGATTAAATCTAAAGAAGATATTCTAAATATAAAATACAAAAAAGTATTAATTGGAGATTTAATTTATGATAGTTTTATTAAATTTAATTTAAATACAAGAGCAAACGTTTTAGGTACCATAGATTTTAAGTCTAAAAATTTTAAAGAATATCTTTTAAACTTTTTCCAATTGACAGATTACTGGTTAGAGTATTTTGAAAAAAATTCAATCAAAGGAGTGGTTGCTTGTCATGGTGGGTATAGTTATGGTTTGCCATTAAGAATCGCTACATATAAAAGAATTAATAGCTATGTAATGACATCAAAAACATTACTAAAATATAATAATCAGACAATGTTTAGTGGTCAATCAGGAACATTTAAAAATTATAAACAGGATTTTAAAAAACTTAATAAAAAAGTTCAAATAAAAGGAGTAAGTGAGGCTAAAAAAGAAATTTTATTAAGGTTTCAAGGTCAAACTGGCTCTAAAGTTAATAGGGATAATGAAGATATTAGTTCATTTAATAAAAAAATATATAATAGATTATTACTAAATAACAAAAAATTAAATGTTTTAATTTGTCCACATGATTTCTTTGATGCAATTCATCTTTATGGAAAAAGTATTTTTGTAGATTTTTATGAATGGCTGTTTTATCTTGGAGAAACATCAAAAAATACTAATTATAATTGGTATATTAAAAATCATCCTAACTGGGGTGGACGATATAAAATATATCAAAAATATAGCGAAGAAATAGTAGATGAATTTAAACTAAAGTTTCCAAACATAAAACTATTGCCAAATAACTGTTCCATGCTTCAATTAATTGACGAAGGTGTTGATGCTGTATTAACAGTTTATGGTACAGTAGGAATAGAATTCCCTCACTTTAAAATACCAGTAGTTACAGCGACAAAAAATTGCCCTTATTCTAATTTTAATTTTACTAAAATGCCTTTAAACAAAAAGGATTATTCAAAAATTTTGTATAATTTAGATAAATTAAAAACACCACAAGATGCAAAAAATCAAATTTATATTTATTATTTTATGAGAAATATTTTGCCAGATAAAAATTGGTTATTTTCTGATTATGATAAATTCTTAAAAGATATTGGAGGATATCACAACTTAAGGTCAGAAAATTTTTATAATTATTGGTCACAAGATATGAGTGAAGAGTTAATCATTAGAGCATCACAAAATATAGGAAAATTTATAAAATCAAAAAATAGTAGATTTTTATCAGATAAATATATGAATAATTAATATGAAAATAGGAATTTTTTTTAATGGAGATCCAAAACAAGGAGGAAATTACCAACATGCAATTAGCATGATGCAAAAAGTAAAAAAGATTAAAAATGAATTTGAAGTTATATACTTAACAACAAGTAAAAAAAATCTTGCTACTTTAAAAGAAAATAATTGTGAGGTGGTTTATTATAAAAAATCCATAATATATAGATTGCAATCAATTATGTACAAATTTTATTTTTTTAAACTAATTTTTAAAAAATTAAAAATTAAATCTATTTTTGACAATATAGCTTTAGGAAATAATATTGATTTATATTTATTTCATGATCCATCTGAAGATTCATTGTTAATTACTACTATTCCATTTATTTTTACTCTTTTTGAGTTGCAGCATAGAACAAATAATTATTTACCAGAATATTATGGGGTACATGATTTTGACTTAAGAGAAAAAATAATTTCAAATGCTGCAAAAAAAGCTTTTAAGGTGATTGTAGCAACTAATAAAGACAAGGATCTTTTAGAAAAATTTTATTTAGTAGATAGAAATAATATTATTGTGCAGCCTTATATACCTTCATTACCACTAGTATATGAAAAATTAAAAAATAATAAAGACCTAGAAACTATTTATAATAGACTTAAAATTGAATTTAAAGATTATTTATTTTATCCAGCACAATTTTGGCCACACAAAAATCATAGGTTTATTATTGATGCAGTCAAAAGTTATAATGAAGGAAATCCTAAAAAAATTAATGTCATTTTTTCTGGTTCAGACAAAGGAAATTTAAAATATATTAAAAAGATTATAAAACAAAAGAATTTAGAAAATTATTTTAAATTTATTGGTTTTATTTCTGATTCAGAAGTTATAGCGCTTTATAAGAACTCAAAAGCTTTAATTATGCCAACATATGTAGGTCACTCAACACTCCCTATGTATGAAGCTTTTTATTTTAAAGTTCCAGTTATTTTTACAAAAAATTTATTAGATGAAAAACTAAAAAAACTAGTTTATGAAATAGATATCAATACTCCCGATGAATTAAAAAATATTATTTATGATATTGAAAATGACCCAAGTTTAAAAAAAGAAAAAGTTAATAATGCTAAGTTATTTTATGAAGAAAATTGTAATGAAGATAAATTAATTAAAAATTTTGAAAAAATTTTTGAAGAATATAAATATATAAAATTAAGATGGAAAGATAATCAAAATGATACCTTGGGCTAAACCAAAAATATTTACTAGTGATAAATTATTCTTATCTAAGGCAATTAAATCTAGTTGGATATCAGGAGGCCCTTTTGTAAATAAATTTGAGATTGATTTAAAGAAATATTTAAATGTAAAATATGTATCTCTTTGTTCTAATGGTACATCGGCACTACAGATAGCTTTTATTGCTTTAGGTTTAAAGCCTGGTGATGAAATAATAATACCAGCATTTGGCTATTTGGCAGCTGGAAATGTAGCTTTACAAATGAATCTTAAAGTTAAGTTTGTCGATGTTAATAAAGAAACTTACTGCATTTCCTTCAAAGACCTAAAAAAAAAAATATCTAATAAAACAAAGGCTGTAATATTTATTCATACTTATGGAAATACAAGTATTGATTTAATTAAAATTTATAAATATGTAAAAAACAAAAAAGTTTTTTTTATAGAAGATGCAGCTGAAGCTTTTGGCTCATCATTTAAAAATAAAAAGCTTGGTACCATAGGTGATATAGGAACCTTCAGTTTTCATGCTACTAAAAATATTACAACAGGTGAGGGTGGGTGTATAGTTACAAATGATAAAAAAATAGCAAGCAAATGTAAATTAATAATAAATCATGGTGTCAAAAAAAAAAGATATTATCATATCTATCCTGGCTTGAATTATCGATTATCTAACCTTCAAAGTTCCTTAGGTGTTTCTCAACTAAAAAAGATTAATAAAATAATAAGTATGAGGAAATATATTTATAGATTGTATTACAACAAACTAAAAAAATTTCCAAAATATTTCTTATTACAAAAAGTACCAAAGAATCTAAATTTTGTTCCATGGACATTTGCATTAAATCTATGTAATTTTACTGAAAAAAAAAGAGATAACTTAATTAAAAGAATGTTTAAATTAAACATAGAGTTAAGAAATGGTTTCTATTCACCAAATAAATTAAGGATATATAGAGTTCAAAAAAATTTGCTAAACTCAGATTTGTTATCATCAACAGTAATAACACTACCCATATATTATGATTTAAGTATAAGTGAAATAAACAAAATAATATTTACATTAAAAAAAATTTTAAAAATTAAATAAGTATCTATGAAAATAAAAAAATGCAGATCGTGCAAAGGTACAAAACTTAAAAAAATATTTAGTTTAGGAAATCAATATCTAACTGGTGTTTTTCCATCAAAAATAAATGATAAAGTTTCCCATGGTAATTTAACGTTAGTGATTTGTGAAAAATGTGAATTATTACAACTAGAAGATTCATTTGATAGTCATGAAATGTACGGTTCAAATTATGGATATATGTCATCTTTGAATAAGTCTATGTTTGACCATTTAAAAAACAAAGCTAAAAACTTAATTAAGAAATACAATATAAAACCTGGGGATACTATAATTGACACTGGTAGTAACGATGGAACCTTTCTTTCTTTTTTTGGAACGAATTTTAATTCTATTGGGGTTGATCCAACTATTATAAAATTCAAAGATTATTATAATAAAAATATTATCAAGGTAAGTGATTTTTTTTCCTATAAGGTTGTTAAAAAGCATTTAAAAAAAAAAGCAAAACTTATTACATCAATTGCAATGTTTTATGACTTAGAGGACCCGATTTCATTTGTGGAGGATATTCATGAATGTTTAGATGATAATGGAATTTGGCATCTTGAACAAAGCTACATGCCATCTATGATTAAAAATATTTCTTACGATACAATTTGTCATGAACATCTTGAATATTATTCATTAAAATCACTGAAATTTATTTTGGATAAAGTAGGATTTAAAATTATTAATATTGAGTTGAATAATGTTAATGGAGGTAGCTTTGCTGTTACTGCTGCTAAAAAAAAATCAAAACTATCAGAATATGAAAAAATAATAGATTGGCTTTTAAAAAAAGAAGAGATGTCTAACTTTAATAAATTTGAAACTATTAAAGAATTTGGTGTTAAGGCAGCGACACAAAAAATTTTATTAAAAGATTTATTAAATAATTTAACAGATATGGGAAAAACTGTTTATGGCTATGGCGCCTCAACAAAAGGAAATGTAATATTGCAATATTGTAATATTAATCAAGCTGACTTACCATTTGTGTGTGATGTTAATCCATTTAAATTTAACAAGTATACCCCGGGAACTAAAATTAAGATTATCTCTGAAGAAAAAGCAAAAAAAATTAACCCAGACTATTTTTTAGTTTTACCTTGGCATTTTAGGGATTTTATAATTAAAAAAGAAAAAAAATACATAAATTCTGGTAGAAATTTAATATTTCCACTTCCTGATATAGAAATAATCTAATATCAATTTTTATGCTGTAAATTATTGATTTTTATGTTGTTGTTAAATCCACCCAAAAAATAAGGAAGAAAGTTCTTAATCGACCATAATCTTCTTGCAACCAGCTTATTGCTAGAGTTTTTTCCTAAAAAGATCTCATACTTTTTCTGTTTTTTTTTGCTAAAGTAAATAACTGCATCTATTACATTTGAATTAACAAATACAAGATTTTTGCAATTAGATAATATTAAAGTTTCTATTAAGATTTCTTTACCCAGTTTATATCTGTGATTTGTCCTAGGATAAACGTTAAAAGCGTCTGTTTTATTAGTTCTATAACATCTAAAAAAAATTAATTTTTTTCTAAAAATTTTTTTAAAATAATCTAAATAATTTTCATCTTCTGTGCACAAAAAAATTTTATCTATTTTTTCTTTTTTAATAATTTGTTTAACAATATTAGCCATCATTTCTTTAGGAACTGGAAATGGATGATTACGAGCCACTTTATATGTTGTCCCTCTTAAATGCACTCCTAATATATTTTTGTTAATCTTAAAATTATTTTTTACAAATCTTTTTGCAATTTTATTGTAAATATTTTTGATTTTTATCATTTTCTTAATTTTTAAAAATTCTTTATTAGTTGATATATCAAGGGTCATTCCTTTTTTTAAAAAAGGAGTTGAAAAAATAACATTTTTGCTTTGGTAGACTTCTGATAATTTGTATCTACTAATTTTTTTAAAATAATATTCCCATGCATTTAAATTATTAAATATTTCTTTTTCTTCATTATATATGGTGGGAAAATTTTCCATATCTATAATAGGTGTATAATTTTTTTTCTTCGCATATAAAATATAATTAAGAACAAAATTTAAATTTGAGAAAAATCCAGCACCAGGTGATCTATTTATAACATAGAAAATTTTATTTTTATTTTTATTACCAAAAGTATAAATTTTCCTTTTTTTAATTTTATCAAATTTTTTATTTTTTAAGAGCTTAAATTTTGGCAAATAAGATGCTGGCTGATCAACAAAATAACTTTTCATTTTTTTAATCATTAGCACCTAGTTAGTTTTTTTGAATAGTACTTCTGTGTGATCATTCTCTGGTGTTTCAGTGGGGTAAAAATTTTTTGTTTCTAGCCACTTGACTAGCTCATCCCATAGCACGCCTCCTTCATAATATCTAATTTTACTAACTTCTACCGATATTGAATTACAAAAACTTAATGAATTTTTAGCGCCCTGAAATGCTAATAATTCTGCACCTTGCAAATCGACTTCCCAGTGATCATATTCGCCAGGATCTATTTTATTTTTAGCTAAGATTGTATCCAGTTTTGACATTTTCAATTTAATTTTTTTTTTCATAAAAATTTTTCTTCCAAAAAAGCCCTCTTTTTTTACCATACTACTAAATTCAAATATTGAAGAGCTTGCAGAATCATTACTAGAAATGAAAAAATTTTTATAAATATCATCTTGATCTCCAAGTAAGGCACAAAAAGCAACTTGATCACTGTAAAAGTACAAATTATTTTCTAGATGGCCAAATATTTCTGGGGAGGCCTCAAACCAAATAACCTTTTTACCAAACCAATTATATACTTCTGCCTCTGTTCCTTTGTGTGCTCCTAAATGGAGTACTCCTTTGGCGTCATTTATGCATTTAATTGTTTCAATATTTATTTTACCATATGGGTTAGGCTGATAAGGTTTGCCCAATCTTATTAACTTAAAGCCAAAAGTCCTTAAGAAAATCTTAAGTATTTTTTTTAAAAATATCATGATTTAATATAATTATTAATAATTGAAATATAACACAAAACACTCTATTTAGTAAGTATTTATGAAATATCTTTTAAACATTCCAAACATCTCAAAGTTAGAAAAAAAATATGTAAGTGATGTTTTGGAAAAAAATTGGCTGTCTATCAATGGATTTCATACTAAAATTTTTGAAAAAAAATTTGCAAAACTTACAGGAAGAAAATACTCATTAGCAGTTCAGAGTGGTACAGCAGCACTCCACCTAGCAATGAAAACATTAAATTGTGGTGTAGATGATAATGTTATAATTCCTGACTATACTTGTGTTTCATCTATTTCAAGTGTTGCGCAATGTAATTCAACGCCGATAATTGTAGACATAGAAAAAGATACACTAGGCATTGATTATAATTTACTAAAAAAAGCTATAAAAAAGTATAAGCCGAAAGCATTACAGTTAGTCCATGTTTATGGATATCCAGCTAGAGACACAATTGACATTTGTAAACTTTGTAAAAAATATGGCATCTATTTGATTGAGGATGCAAGCGAGTCTCTTGGCGCCAAGATTAAAGGTAAAAAAATAGGATCATTCGGTGATATAAGTATATTTTCTACTAGATCTGAAAAAATGATTGGAGTTGGAGAGGGTGGAATAATTTCCACTGATAATAGTTTTTTATTTAAAAAAATATGTAGGCTTGCATCTCGAAACGCTCCATTTAGAGGAAAAAAAGATAGCTATTCCAAAAAATATTATGCTCTCGGAGAGGGCTACAATTACTTAATGCCACATTTATTAGGAGCAGTAGGAAGAGCCCAAGTAGAAAAATTTAATAGTGATACTCTTGTTAAGAAAAGAAAAGTTGGATACCTCTACAGAAAATATTTTGAACAAAATAGTGAATTTTTTTTAACACAAAAAATATTAAAAGATAACAAAATATCATTTTGGCTTAATAGTGTTTATTTTACTAATCTTTCAAAAATTAAAGTTATTAAGCTAGGAGAATTTTTACAAAAAAAAGGAGTTGAAGTTAGATCAGGATTTTGGCCTATGTCAAAATTAGAGAACTTTAATTCAGAGTATATAAAGCAAACAAATTCTGTAAGCCAAGAAATGTTTGAAAAAACTTTAGTTTTGCCATCAAATATAAACCTTAAAGATCGAGATATAAGATATATTTATAGTTTAATTGATGGTTATTTAAAAAAATGAAAAAAGTTGGGTTTTTGTTGAATTATGACCCTAATAGTTGGTTGGGTGGCTTTAATGTAAAAAAAAACCTTGTTAATTCATTTAATTTTGTAAAAAAAAAAAAGTTAGAGCCATTTATAATTGCACCAAACTCATTTAAGAAATCTTATAAGAAACTTCAAGTTCCAAGAGAAAAAATAATATTTACAAACTTTTTTATAAAACAAAGTAGTTTATTCAAACTATTCAATAAATTATTAATTATATTTTTGGGTAAATCTTACATTTACGATAATTTTTTTAAAAGTATAGATATTTCAATTGTATCTCATGGTTTAAATTTTGGCCTAGGTTTAAAAAGCCCAATAAAAAGTATTTCATGGATTCCAGACTTTCAACACATTTATTACCCAGAGTACTTTAGTAATAGAGTTAGATTTTTAAAATATATTAATACAATTTATAGTGCATTGAGTTCATCAAAAATTATTCTTAGTAGTAAGGATGTAAAAAAAGATTTGAAAAAGACTCTACCATTTGCGTATAGCAAAACGATAGTTCATCCATATGTATTTGATTTGCCTAAAAAAAATAAAATAATAAACCTCAATAAAATCATAAATAAATATAAGATAAAAAAAAAATACTTTTTTATACCAAATCAATTTTGGAAACATAAAAACCACGATATCATTATTAAAAGTTTAAAATATTTAAAAAATATAAATAGAGATATAATTATAGTCTTAACAGGATTTCCATATGACCATAGGCACAAGGAACATTTTGCTCAACTTAATAAAAAAGTGGAAAAATATAATTTAGAAAAGAATTATATTTATCTGGGGGTACTTCCTTATAGAGATGTAATGTCCCTAATGTATCATGCAATAGCAATTATCAATCCATCAAAATTTGAAGGTTGCAGTAGCAGTGTTGAACAATCTAAATCTATGGGAAAAAAAATAATTTTATCAAATATAGATGTGCATAAAGAGCAAAATCCCAAACGTAGAGATTATTTTGACCCCAATAATGAAAAACAGTTAGCAAAAATACTCATCAAAAATTTTAAAAACTACAACCGAAAAAAGGATTTAAAATTAATAACAGAGGCGTATAATTGTATAGATACAAGACTTGGAAAGTACGCAAATGAATATCAAAAAAATGTATTAGCAATTTGAATGGTAAAAAATATCAAGGCATTTTAAATTAAAGATAATGATAAAAATAAAAATTCAGCCAAAATATATAATTATTGTAATATCAATTATTGTACTATTTCATAATTTTAATTCTCCAAAAAATTTATATGCAATTTTAAAAAACAATTATAAGGATAGATTAGTCAAGTCTTATGACAATAATTTTTGTAGAAATGAATCAATTGGTTTTTTGAGCTATGTAAAAGATAAATATAATATTCAAAAATCTATTATTATAAAAAATTTTTTTATTTCATCTGATCCATCTTGGTTTTTTTTAAATACTAATGTTAAAGATACGCATGATAGTAAAATGATTTTGCTAGGATTTAACGAAAAAAAAGTAATCAAATTTAAAAAAATAACTGACTATTTTATTAGCAAAGACATTAAAAAACTTAATGGTATTAAGAGCATATCTTTCAACTCTAAAAAAAGCCAAAAGTTAAAGTTCATTATTTTTCAAGAATTTAATGGTGAGAAAATTAAAGTTTATGAATCAAATTTTCAAGAAATTTTGAAAGGTCTCAATACTATAAGCTTAAATCAATCATTTAAATCGACACAATCTAATGCAAAAATTATGGTTTTATTTGAAACTAAAAAACAAGAATTAAACTATTCGATTAATAATTTAAAATTATATGAAATAAATGATTTTATCCTTGCCAATCATATCGTTTATGAAAAAATTGATAATTGTTATTTAATAACTAGAAATGATTGAATTAATTTCAATATTTGGTCAAATTATATTTATCACAGTGATAATTAGCCTACCAAATAAGTTGACATATTTTTTTGATAATAAAAATATATA
>MDTF01008459.1_pt1 | contig 24451 bp, 21 predicted proteins | sample 811191 | NCBI WGS metagenome assembly MDTF01 (sample SAMN05326649, study PRJNA326480) | marine metagenome | isolation source: seawater | place: Southern Ocean | collected 2011
CGCTGGTCGAGCGGTTCCTCGGCGCGGTCCGCACGGTGGTCCTCCTGGCGTGACCGCCCGCCAGAGCACGGTCGCAGTTGGGCCCTCTAGCCTCACGGCGCCGTCGCTGCCTCCACCGCATCCGCCCCTGCGGCTGCAGCCCGCAGGCGAGTGGTTGATATCAAGGCGCAGGGCGCAGGGCAGCGGGCAGGGCGCAGGGCAGCGGGCGGGGCGCAGGGCAGCGGCGGGCGGTGTTGATGGACGCTTTCAGCCGAGTTCCTGATGAGCTTTGGTTCGGCGGAGCAGATCGCGGCGACGGGGCGCTGCATTTTCTGTCTCCCCCCGACCTGCTGCGCCTCAGCATCGTCTGCCGCGGCTCGCTGCCCTTCGCTGCCGCGGCTGGGCACTGCCTGCGCCTTCGGAACCTCCAAGACCATGAGCTCGACTTTTTAACGAGCCTACTTCAGCGGGTGCGGGATGTTCGGTCGATTGAGGTGCACGAGAACGGCGTGATCGATGGCCTGATCCAGGTCATCGCAAAGCACTGCCCCTTACTCACCTCCCTCAACGTGGCTAGATGCGAGGGCCTTAACGACTTCTCGTTCCTCACGCCGCGCTTCCCCGCGCTCACCTCCCTCAACTTGATAATGTGCGAGAACCTGACGGACGCCTCGATCCAGGTCATCGCGCAGCACTGCCCCACGCTCGAAGACCTCAAGGTGACGGGCTGCGAGGACCTGACGGACGTCTCGATCCAAGCCATCGCGCAGTACTGCCCCGCGCTCACCTCCCTCGACGTGGGGGCCTGCACGAACCTGACGGACGTCTCGATCCAGGCCATCGCGCAGCACTGCCCCGTTATCACCTCCCTCAACGTGGCGGAGTGCGAAGACCTGACGGACGTCTCGATCCAAGCCATCGCGCAGCACTGCCCCGCCCTCGCCCAGCTCTACGTGTCGTGGTGCACGAACCTGACGGACGTCTCGATCCAGGCCATCGCGCAGCACTGCCCCGCTCTCGCCTCGCTCAAAGCGACGGGGATCTTCAACCTGACGGACGTCTCGATCCAGGCCATCGCGCAGCACTGCCCTGCACTCACCGCGCTCAACGTGGCGTACTGCAAGCAGCTGACAGACGTTTCGATCCAGGCCATCGCGCAGCACTGCCCCGCCCTCGCCACCCTCAACGTGGGGGCCTGCAGGAACCTGACGGACGTCTCGATCCAGGCCATCGCGCAGCACTGCCACGGCCTCGCCTTCCTCAACGGTCGGCGCTGCAACAAGCTGACAAACGTCTCGACCAAGGCCATCGCGCAGTCGTACTTTAAGTAAACCTATACATGAGGCGCGGAGGCAAGATTTTCCTTGGGAGTGGGTTACGTGAACTGACGGAGTCAGACTCGGTCCGATTTTAGTTAGAGTTTCTTATATGAACGATCCGAGTGAAAAAAGGTCTACATGTCGGGAAGGTTCGAAGAAGCGGTTCTCAGAACGTACCGAGAAACGTTCTGAGAAACGGTGCCGCGCGACCGGTCCCCGCAGTTGGAAGTGTACGAAGGGCATCCCGATCTATGACGTGAACATCGACTTTGACGGTGCGAGCAAGGCGTGGCTGGCAAACAAGGTGAAGCTTGGCATGGGCGAGTTCCGCTACAAGAAACGACGGGGAAAGCGAAAGACGTGAACCGAACGTATCAACACAATAGAACAAGTGAATGTGTTAGGTGTAAACCGAGCTAATCCGTACTGCCAAACCCACCTTCTCCCCGTTCGGTATTCGTATCTATTTTGCCAAAGAAGAATGATATTTGCGAACCCGTCATCGATACGATTTGACATAACCGTTCCCCCTTGAGCACGTTCACCGCCGAGGCCTTGACGTTGTCCACCACCATGATGAGCTCCCCTCGGTAGTCCTTGTCGATGAGGCCGATGGAATTGCTCATCCGAAGATGCTTCTTGCTGGTCGACGACCGCGGCACTAGCCAAAAGTGATGGTCGGGCTCAACGCGCACCCCGAGGTGGATCTTGAACGCCTTCTGGCCCGGGGGGATGGTGAGGGACATCGGACAGGGAATGTCCAGCCCCGCCGATCCCTTTTTGACTCTCCAGTTGTGAGATTCTTCGACACATGTCTTGCCAAGCACCTCCTTCCAGTTTTCTGGGATCGTTTGGAGGATGAGCTTCATTCTTGAATAGCGCAGCACTTATATGTGCCTGATTTCTGTCGTGCGGTCGGCGATACGGGCGGTGTTTGCAGATGGTTACAGAACTGTTAATTTGCATACGCTGAACAATCTTCGACCGGCTTCCGAACATCCGGGCGGCCACAATCCGTTGCAGGCATTGACACACCAATCCTATGCAACTCGTTCTACAGCGAACATCACGCTCATCGTAGAGTTCTTGGGATCGTGTAGGACGCGCTTCCTTATTGTATGAAGCAACAGGAAGGCGCTGATGACTTTGGCCGACGCGTCGGGGTGGTCGGTGGACTGACGGACTCTATCTCGCAGCCAACACGCCTGACCTGTTCGAAGGATTTGCGTTTTTGGACGCTATGACAGTGCATCTGGAAAATCTCGACCAATCCGAGAACAGCGTACATCAGACTCCACATAGGAAAGAAAGCGTTCTGAATTGCTTATATGTCGGATGACAAACGATCCCGCCTCAACATCAAAATCGTAGACGATCAAGGCACGCTCTCAATCACGTGCAAGCCGAAGCGCGACAAGGCGTGGCACGCCGACCTGCCGCCGACCCACGCCAAGGAGCGCGGCACCGTCCTGATCAACGAGTCCGGACGCACAAGTTTCGAAGAACGTGTTCGGCACCGGTATGCAATTGAGAGCACGCCATTGGTTTACCGCTTGTTCATACAGCGTCCTGCGATTCCACGGGCTCTCCGATGGGAAATCGTCCCGGAACCCATTCGAACGAACGCGTTCGACTTCCAAAGGTCGGACATAGAGAGCGCCGTCCGCGACCACGGTGGCCGGTGCTTCTTGGCGCACGACATGGGGTGCGGCAAGACCATGATTTCGCTTGGGATTGTGGCGCAGTATCGTTCGCCCGAATCGCGTCACCTGGTCATCTGTCCGTCGTACTTGCGGTCTTCGTGGTGGAACGAGATCTCGCGGTGGATGGGACTCGATGCGCGGGTTGTGTTCAAGACCAAGGACGATCTCACCTCAAACCCTTTCGTCGTGATCAGCTACGATCTGGCGGTGCGCAAGCTGCGTGAGATTCAGGGCGTACACTGGACAACCATCACCTGCGACGAGTCCCATTACCTGAAGAGTCGTGCCGCGAAGCGCACGAAGTTCCTCTCGCCCATTCTGCACAAATGCCCCCACGTTCTGCTCCTCTCTGGTACGCCGGCCCTCTCACGCCCGTGTGAACTCTTTACGCAGCTGCAGATTCTGTACCCGAAGTCGTTCAAGCAGTTCTCTCTTTTCGCACGGCGTTACTGCGACCTCAAGAAGACGGTATGGGGATGGGACAGCTCGGGCAGCACCAACCCGGACGAGCTGTCCGTTGTCCTGGCCAAGTGCATGCTTCGGCGGCTCAAGCGCGACGTGCTCAAGGACCTCCCGCGCAAGATGCGCAAGCGGGTGCGCGTGCCGCTGTCGCGCAAAGAGTCCAAAGAGCTGCAGGAGCACTTCGTCAAGCTGCGCGAGCTCAATTGTTTACTTAGTAAAGTCACCGTGGCGTCACAAGAGTCACGCAACAAGGCCTTTGAGCGGCAGTCGCTCGTCTCCGAGATGTTCCGGGCCACGGCGCGCGCCAAGCTCAAGGGCGTGTGCGACTATGTCAAGGGCGTGTGCCAGGACAATGCCCACAAGATCATCCTCTTCGGCTTCCACCAGATCACGATGAACGCGTTAGAGGAACTAGTCTCTAACCAATTAAAGGAACGGTTTATCCGCATCGACGGGAAAACGCCGCAGTTGGAACGACAGAGTCTGGTGGACGAATTTCAAGATCCAAACGGAGCAAGGATTGCGGTTCTGAGTATTGGCGCATGCAATTCAGGAATTACGTTGACATCGTGTCACTACACAATTTTTTGCGAACTTACATGGACCCCTTCGTTGATGCAGTAAGTGCACCAAAGAGATAAGCGTACATGTTTCTGCGTTCTTGTACTTACCCGTTAAGCTCGCTGCGTCGAAAAACAGGCAATGCGAAGACCGTAAGTAAATTATGCAGAGTTTGTTCTTGTTTCTTGTTGAAACGACATCACGCACGCGTCTTTCCTTTATTTTTACAGGCACACATCGAATTGGACAGGAGTCCGTCTGCAATTACGACTACCTGTGCGCTGAAGACAGTCTTGATGAGAAGGTGCTAAACAAGATCCAAAAAAAATTTGGAGTATTGGATCATATCATTGATAATAAAGAAAACAAAGACGGTTTCGATATTCTAGAAACGGAGGCCTTTGACAGGGTTTTTGAAGAAGAGGAAGTGGAAGAGGTCGACATGCAACCAGCAGCAAAAAGGATGCGTGATTAGTACTTTTATTTTAGTTTTTTGTTTTGGCCTTTTGACTAAAAAAATACCTAAACTCGTCATTCGAACGGTTCCTGGATGATTTTGATATATTTTAGGGGTCCTGGAGTTCTATTTGAATAATGAACGATCCGGTCACCAACGAGACACCCTACCTATGGCTTGTCCGGCGGATTCTCACGGGCGGCGAACCGCGTGAGGCGCGCAACGGTGAGACTTTGTCCGTCTTCGCGCCCGACCCACTGCGCTTCGACCTGACCGCCGGACAGCTGCCAATGCTGACGACTAAGAAGGTCAGCTTCAAGAACGTGTTCTACGAACTGGTTTGGTTCTTGCAAGGACGGACCGATGTGCGGTGGCTCCACGAGAAGGGCGTCCACATCTGGGACGGCAACGCGGAGATACACGGCAGTCTGAATCTGGGGCCGATCTACGGCAGACAGTTCCGCGCCTCGGGGCCGAAGGAGATCGATCAGATTGGACGGTGCTTGGCGTCGATCCGCGCGAACCCGTACGGGCGCCGTCACATCGTATCCCTGTGGAACCCGAGCGAACTGGACGAGATGGCGCTGCCACCGTGCCACGGCCTGGTGATTCAGTTCTTCGTCCGAATCAACGGCATGCTCGACCTCCACATGTACCAGCGCTCCGCGGACGTCATGCTTGGTCTGCCGTACAACATCACCTCCTACTCGCTACTGCTGCTCATGATGGCGCACTGCACGGAGTTGCGGCCCGGGCACCTGACGATGTCGCTCGGGGACGCCCACATCTACGCGGTCCATGCTTCGACGGCGAACGAGCAGGTGGAACGGGTCCCGAACCCGTTCCCCCAGATCCGTATCAAGGACGGCGTTCGACGGAATGATCCCTCGACGTTCGCGATTGAGGACTTTGTGCTCACGGACTATAGACACTGCGGCGCGCTGACGTATGCGTTTGTAGTGTGATGATATAATGAATACTTCGTCCCCATTCCGCAAACCTACACATGTCGTTTCACCAATACCTGATGGCGATGCTGGCGGCCGTGGCCATCTGCAGTACAATGCCGCTGCTGATGCTGTTTTCGGCGACGTCGTCGCCGGCTTTGCGAGCGTTCACCGTGACGATTGCGGTCTGTGGCGTAGACGAATTAGATAAGGTCATTGCGCCTGAAGGGTACGATGTGGTCTACGCTCACTCGTGTGACGAGGCGTACTTGTACGGAACCGATTGGGTCGTACAGTGCTTTGCAGACCAGTGCGACCCTATCGTTCTGAGGGACATTTTAAAGAATAGGTTGGTGAACGGGTTCTGCACGCACGAGTGGGGAGTGGCGGCGTTTGGGCATCAGGTGAAGTGCGTGCGACCAACAAAAAGTCCAACAAGAAGTCCAACAACTTACCCGGTTTCAAATATTCCTTTGAATCCATCCTGGAGACATTGCGAGCGTCCGGTATGTCAACTCGATGGGGAATGCGCACTGTTGGTTGCAGAGCGTTCCAACACTACAGCGGAACGGTGCTGTTCAGATGTTTTATACCAATATCTTGTGGAGATGCATGACATCATACAGTCCATAGACAAAGAACATTTCATAATGTACGGGACCCTGCTCGGTGCAGTACGAGATCAAGATATCATTCCATGGGAAACAGATGTTGACATTGTGTTAACTAGTTATACATATGATCAATGGCGTACATGGAAAAGCAAACTAGGTGAACGTGGGTTTATTTTGTTTGAGTCGACTATACTTCGCGTATGCAAACTTGGACATACTGTCGCGAACAATAACCAACCACCGTGGAAAACTTGGTTTCCATATGTCGATATCTATCGCATGACGACAATGAATGGCTATGTAAAGACCAATCAAGGGGGGCGTAAGTATCCTTCAAATATCATTTTACCAACTTCACAGTGTACCATTCGAAACAAGAAGTTCCCTTGTGCAGCAAGGCCAGTGGAATTTCTCCGTACATTTTACGGAAATTGGAAACATCCCAAACCTGATCACCACAATTGGAGGCCAAAGGCGCTTCCAGTCCCGCTGAAAATGGTCTCATTGGACGACCCAATATACAAAGTTGTGTATGCATTGTTTGATGCTTTTGAAAAAAATGGAGTCCCAGCATGTCTAATACTCGGTTCGTTTCTGGGAGCTGAACGACATGCCGGAGTCATTCCGTTTGGTGAGAAGGACGCAGACATTGCATTATTTAGTACAAACACATCCCTCATCGAAGAAATTCTTGATGATGTCGCGGGTTCGACTATGTGGCATCGCAATACCGACGGAAAGGGGCCTGGTAGTGACGGGTTTGGTTATCATGTTGGTGAAAGATACGTAGCAGGTTCAAGTGAAAGATACATAGCAGGTTCAAACTATTATATTGACATATGGCTCTATGAACAACAAGGTTCGGCGGTAAAATGTGTTGGGCATCACGGAGGTTGCGTACGGTGGATGCGCAAGTATCGAAACAATCCAAAATGGTACAACTTTGACTTTGATGATTTCTTTCCCTTTCGGTACCTTAAATTCGGTTCAAGAGAGTTGCCAGTGCCTCGAACCACACAATTTTTGCAAACTTGGTATCCGAAGTGGCAATCAAAATGCGGTTACAAAGGGCAGTCTGAGTGCTCTGATTTGATGTCCGTGTATAAGTTCGCAGACTACTAGACCACAAAAGCAATAACGCGAAGAACTACCGCATGGTCATCCTTGTGCCAGCTTTCTGTCGGTTCCTCGTACGCATGTACAACTTCAAAGCCGTGAGACTCAATATCAGAAACAAGAGCACCCAATGCTTGGAACCTGCGGTAATGTGAACGCGTCGAAGAAATCCACGCATTGGTCTCACCCTCGACCGCCACGCCATCACCACACAGCGGGTCATTTATCGAGCGAGTTTCGATGCATATAAATCCGCCCTTTTTTAATACCGCAGCGCTTCGTTGCAAAACAGACGATTGAACCTTAGATGTTAGAGCGTGGAGTACAAAACGCAAGTATACTGTAGACACCTTGTCAGCGTTCGTTTTGTAAAAATCCAACGCATCTGCGACCATGTACTTTACTTTTGTAGTCACCCGTTCCAAGTTTCCGGCGATTGCAGCCGTGCTGTTGTCCACTGCGATGACATCCCAGTGCTTGGAAAAAAATTCAGCGTCTCGCCCATTACCGCACCCAACCTCAACCAAGGTTCCACCTGTACTCGTAGGCAACAATTTCGATGCTACCCAGGTGGCGAATGACGACGGTCCGCGTATGTCGTCTGGTGATTGGTCATAGTACTCGTTCCAGAATTTGGTGTCGCCCATGGTCAAGCAGGTGCGATTACGACATAAACCCCTTATATAACCTAACTTATACTATGACAATGGATCTCCTTATTACCTTCTATTATTTTTGACAATGCATCTCCCAGCAACGATCCTGTTCGGCGTGTCCCACGCCTGCGTCGACATCCACTCTGAGGCGGAAGTGCGTACAGTTTCTGATATTGATCCGTCCACGTTCCCCGATACGTTAGCCTATCTCGATTCGGTAAACGGTACTGTGGAACGGGTGCTGGCGACCCCGTACACTGGTTGGTTGATCCAAGTGGACTATTCCAACAGCACTGGTTCATACTCGTTACAGACACGGGTCCCATGGCGGACCAACTGGGAGATTGTGACGGAATGCTATACCTAATTCCTGTCCCTAAGAGTAACATACCCCAGGTGATCTGCTTCTTCGGTCCATGAGCCATAAGCGTGCCCACGATCCCGACTAGACCATAGTGATGAATATGTGTTTTGGAGATATTCTCCGCTGAATTTCTCTTGTGGTATAAAACAAATACCATCGTTTCTATCCCGCACAGCGACAGCGATTTCAATCGCGTCGCACCACCCTTTTGCGCACGTCATATTGTAAAACACTGTAATTGCGTGAGAGAAAACGGAAGGGCCAGTGTGTGAATGAACGTTGAAGCGCCCCTTTATTGGGTCTGGTTCGTCGGTAGGGTTCCGCAACCGTTCCCGCACCGTATCCACAATATGAGTTAACAGAGGGTGCCCTGGCTCCCGTGCGTAAATTGCCCAATTGCAGAAATGTAGATCATTTTCCAATGCAATAATGACATCGCATGTCCCCATCTCAGCCCAGCTACTGACCGGGCGCTTCATTTGAACGTCAGCGTCAATGTATAAACCGCCTTCCTTTGCAATGACCATGTACCTCCACCAATCTGCGCGCATTACACCAAGTGGTAGATCTTGAAAAAACTCAGAGTCTTTTGGATAATGAGCTGATACCCAATCAAGCACCGCCTTGTCATCTAGTAGGTGGAACTCAGCGTCGGGGGTCGATCGAATCCACTCTTCGCGATAGGAATAAATCCGAGGAGGAATGTCCAGTGTTTTTACAGTCTGCCATATCTGAAGCTTCGACTTTTTGCGAGCTTGTTGGATTGGGTCAGCAAGTACCGCCTTGTCGTCGTGCTCATCGTTCAGTACTGGACTGGGTACGTGGGTCAACTGCGTATTGAATACGTGGTCCGCGGGTAGCTCAAGCTCAAGCATAACGTCCTCGCACATCCCCGCCCAGCGGCTTGTTCCCTTCACCCGTTCCATACGGATTCCAAAACTGGTCGTCTTGGCATCATACTCCTCCTTCGTAGAACCGTTATTTGAACCCGTTGCGACAAACTCAATCGTACACCCTTTTATTGAACCGTACCCATCCATCAAGTCAATGGTTTTCAAATAATAGTGCTCAAAATAGTGCTGGTACTCTTCGTAGCACGGTGCGATGCACCCAAAACCAAGAGACGTTTTTGCGAGAAACGATTCGCAGGAACCGTTCACGCACGTCGTGGTGCCCTCGCACTGGGCTTCTACAATACACCGAACACTATACCAATCAACCGACCACACAAGCAGGGCGATCCCGGTAACCAGGACAATCAGACGACCGCACCACTTGCGTCGTTGTATTCGCCGTCTACGGTCGAACTTCGTGTTAGCGTCTTCATCATAATCCATCGTGGTTCGTTGTATAAACGATCCCATATAAGCATTATATCACCCAACGAGCGAATGGCGACCATGACGAATTTCCTTTGCGCTCCCTTTGCTGAGGACGAGCAGACCGTGTCGTACCACGGATTCAAAAAAGGCGGACAGGTCTTTTCGTGCCTCCACTATTGCCGGTTTGTCGAGCCCAAGTCGAAGACGCCCTTCTTTGGTAAGATCCACTCTGTCTTCTATAACAAGGACCAGAGAGAGAAGATGGCGGAGGTCTCTGTGTTCCAATTTGTACCCGAAGAACAACGCCGTGTTCAGTCCGACTTTTACAACGAGCTCTACGCCGTGATGGGCGACACGATGGAGATTCCATTGTCGTGCATCTCACCCGCCGAGGTGTCGATCTTGCACGTGCCACATACCGTCAATGACGACAGCCTCCTTTCATACGTCGAGGTCAATATTGGCAAGAATGAGTACACCGATGATGAGGCGAGCGACGGAGGGGAGGATGACGACATGGAAGACTTCATTGTGAACGGCGACGTCTTTGGCTGGTACCGAGACTGCATCGACGCCAAGACCGACAAGATCGAACCGTCGCCACCCCCGAAGTTCGTGGACAAGTACCTTTCGTTTGAAACGGAGCGCGACGACAAGCTCAGCCACGAGTTCGTAACGTATCTGCGGGAACAGTTCGTCGAACCGATGATGAAGGACGCGTTCCGGGTGTGTGACGAACTGTTTGACGAACTGTTTGTCCCGAGCCTCTTCCAGAAGCTCTTGATGGGTGACTACACACTGCGAGAGGGCAAACTTCGCTTCGCGGACGCGAATAAGATCACGTATATCGCATGCGATAACGCTAAGACGGAGAAGCTTACGGCGTTCCTTCATTTGCTCAAAGTCATGCTCAGCGGCGACGTGTTGCCACCGGTCGTCGAACTGTACAAGTTTTGTGTTGGGGCGCAGCCGGAGTCGCGTAAACGCACGGCGTCCGAAGCAGCCCTTGACGTCTATGACGAAGAGGTCGAAGAGGAAGAGTGGGACTCGAACGAGGAGACGTCGGACGACGACGACGATTATTCGGTTTGCTCCGACGAGAACTAATATATATAATCAGTTCTGGTGACGTATACAAACAGTTCTGGTGATTGTTTGAAACAAAATGTTCTTCCGAATCGTTCTCGCCTCGGCGCTTGTGGTCAAAGCCAGCGCATCGGAACACATTCAATGTCTTAAACCTGGAATCATTCAGGTTGGTTATCAGAAAACGGATACAGGAAACAAGTACACATTCGATGGAGAAGACTACAGTTCTACTAAAAAAATAGGTCTTAAGCTAGGCGAGTACACATTTACTGGCATTTCACCGATACATCCGTTACGGTTTCTGGACAAGTCAATTGTCGCCACAGACCCCCAAAATATACCAAAACAACTCCCAAGCACCATTGATATCATTGGTTGTACTACTGGTGTCGATGACCTTGGTTATTGTGTAGGCGATCTCACAATCAACGTTACGGGCCCAGTCGATGGGGAATCGTATAATTGTAAAGCGCATGGATGGATGGGCGGTAAAAACTGGCTGGCGGACTGTGATTTCGTTGTATGCACCGAAGAGGCTAAGAAGTGTCGAGACGGAACGTGGGTGGGCAGAGACACGGACAATGGCTGCGCTTTCCGACCGTGTCCTGAAGGTGAAACTCGTGCTTGTTGCCAAGCGACGATTGCGAGTTGTCTCGCATGTCAGAGCGAGTCCACTGTGGATGAGTACTGTGTGGTAAATCCAAAAACTCCGGGATGCTGCAAACCGGGTCAACGAGTCGATGAGAGTTCAGGTAAATGTTTTGAGCAAGATCAAGACCAAGCCTGCTGCAAGGCAAATACATTGGCATGCTTGCACTGCGTACATGATGGATGGAACGAAGCGCAGATCTGCGCGACATATCCAAAAGTTGCCGGATGTCCGTGCATTGACATGGGACTGTCAAGGCATCTCGAATGTCTCAAGGGTGTCACTGGCACCCTTCTGTTTAAAGCCAAGAACTGCACCGAGCTGCGTAGCGAGTACAATGCGGTTTCGTGCTGTGGTGTTGAAGAAACCAAGGAGTGCCTCGAGCTCAAATACCAATTCCAAGCCGACGGTTGCTCCTGTCCGTCATGAACGATCCCAACCCCCAAAAACTCATCAAGTTTGTGTTCTTTGACTTGGAGACGAACGGGTGCGCAGGAACGGGTTCGATCTTAAACCCGTTCCACCGAATCGTTCAAATCAGTGCCGTGAGCGGCGATGAGCGGTTTGATGCAATCGTGAATCCAGAGGTTCACATACCCTCCGACTCCACGGCCATCCACCACGTCACGAATGAGATGGCTCAAACCGCCCCACTGTTCAAGGAAATCTTCCCCAAGTTCCGTGCCTTCGTGAAGAAGGGAGCGAAGCGGAACACGCAGATCGTCCTCGTCGCTCACAACGCCCTCGGGTTTGACAAACCCGTCCTCGAGAAGGAAGTCCTGCGGTGCGGCTTGAAGAGCCCAGAGAACTGGCGGTACTACGACACGCTGCTCACGTACCGACGGGAGTTTGCGGAACTCCCGTCGAAGCGCTTGGGCGATATTCACCAAACGCGATTCAACGAGCCGATTCAGAATGCGCACAACGCATTAAGTGACACGCTCGCTCTGCAGCGCCTCTTTTCCCACGATATTCAAAGCCTGTTCGACATGAACCACACTGTGATGACAGGGGCTTCGTCCTACACGCCGAACGAGGCACCTGTCCAGAACCTTCGAGGCGTCGGACCGTACACGAAGCGGGCCATCGCACTGATGTTGGCCAAAAACAATCCGACGGTGGGTGACCTGCGTGCGTACTGTTCGGGTAAAAGCGAACAGGACGTCGAGTTGTTCCTGCGTCTCAAGTTGCACTGCAAGAAGGAGGCGTTCCTGTTCTCGCTGCTGTGCGAGCTGACGCTGTGCAACGACCCGAACGCGTTATTCGAACGGTTCCCGTACTCCGTTCACGCGTTTCCAGGACTGTCGGACAAAACAATAAACCACCTGTTGGGCATGAGGATCCGTTCACCCGAGGAACTGAACCGTCACTACCTCTATGGACTAAAGGAGTCTGCCGAAGCGTGGGATGTGCTTTTGAGTGGTTTGGAGTGTGAGGTTTTTCGTGTAGCGATGCTGATGCGTAATTTGTGACTATTTCGCTTAACACATTTCTACATCCTCTAAAATCGGAACCTCGGGAACCGCTTCTAAGAAATAGATCTCGGCATACAGTTTTGGGAAGCTGATTGCGACCTTTTCCGCGATTGATTTTGTGATACTGTGTCGATTGTTTTTGATCTCGCAGTCCTGCAAGAAGTGAAAGAACGCGTTGCAGTGTTCGACCACCCCCAGGTCCTCTGTCTTGAGCGCAAGAAACTTCGACACGAGCTGGTACGTGTTCTGGACGCCGTGCTTTTGCAATGCTTTTTTGTTCGCCGGACCGATCCCGGGTACGCATTCCAGATCCGATTTGACGTCGGCATATAGAAATTCGACCAGGGTCTCGTCTTTGACGGTGCTCTTAGACGGCGTGAACGCCATTGAGTATTGTTTGATGATGTTCTTTTCAACGCATTATATAGTTTTACACCGAACTTGCGTATTCGTCGTCACTGTCCGGTGCGCCGATCTCGTGGATTGGCTTCCCCGTCAGTTCGATTTCGGATTCTTCGATTTCATCCCCCGGTATATTTCGGTATGTCGAGATTTGCTTCGGTACCCACCCGATCAGCGCGAGCGGTATTAAGCTCGAAGCTGCGCAGATAATGACCATAATCCAGAGCTGATCAAAGTTGATGCTGTTGTCTTTTGAATTGCGGACAATTCCGAGTGCCTCGGTCATTCCTGCACTGATGAGAGTAGAGAGGGCGGACACGATATTTTCGATGGATGTGAACAGCGCATAGCCTACCGTTTCGTATCCACTGGGGATTTGATTGGCGAGGACGATCATGAGTGGAAGCATGAGGAACTCATCGAGGATTGAGCTCACTACGTCGTCCGAGATCACAAATACTTTAGGTGATAATCCAATGTCCTTGTAGATACCCGTCAGTAGGATGAGTTGACTGAGACTGAGTAACGTCCCGAATAGAATGGCCCCGATGAACAAATGCCGCGTGTTTCGGCGAGTACAGCAGTTTTGATAGACCAACGCTCCTATAATGCATGCGATTGAATGTACGATTCCTATAATTCCCAGTATGTCCGTCCCGAACCCGAGTCCATGATGTTCGATAGATTCGGAAAGGTATAGGTACATATTGGAGCCAGTCGACGGGGTTAAGAATAAGACAATCAGAAATAGGATGATTTTGTGGTTTTTCCGCACGGATGAGAACACTGTACTGAGCGTATCGCAAAATGTAGAGATGCTTGGTACGTCCATTTCGTGTGTTCGTCTTGCGGGTTCTATGCCGCCCCACAGGATCATGATGAATAGTATGGGTAAAATGACGAACCCGTCAATGAACTGCTGTGGAGACACTTTTCCCTTCAGTGTGCCGTGTCGTTCGATGAGTATTGTGACGGCGATCCCCCCGATGAGGTGCCCGACGGAACGCGCGGCCCACGTGTATGTTTGCGTCCGTCCGACTTCGTTGGCATTCTCGAGCTGAACATATTTGACCATTCTGCCATCGGTGGCGACGTCACACACACATAACGAAGAAAAGACCACCCACAGTAGCCCAATTATCGCGCTTTTGTTGTGTGTCAAATCGATGGGAGACCAGCTGCTCAAAAACAACCATGCGATCGAGTTCAAGGTGAGCATTACCGTGAGTAACCACTTGTATGACTCGACTCGATTTACAAATCGATTACAAGCGAAGCCTATCACAAACTTTACCATCCAAAGGCTGGCAGCGATCTTGAAAATGATCTCGAACTCGGCTGGTTGAACATTCAACACATCGGTCAGAACGAACTGGACTGGGAGAACTGTTGCACTACTAAGTCCAAGGAAGACGTAGAAAATACGCAGGAAGTTTTGTTCCCTGGCCATTGTGTTGCTACATCTGGTTTAACGGGTTTGTTTATATCATTGCATATTTGAAATCACTACCATGCGTTTCCATTGTGGTGTGTCGAACGTAGGCGTTGGGCGTGTTCTGTAGTATGTACGGACGCAGTTTGAAAGTAGGTGCATCACGAGAATTGCGATCAAAAGTGTCAACAATATGTTGAGCGTGGCGTCCGTGTATTCGATGTCGCATTGATTGTTTGTACACATACAGAATATGTTTGTCTTCGCTGCGTTCAGTTGCGGCCGTTCGTTCGAAGCGCAAATATTACCGTGGACACTGGTCAGTGATGTCGCAATGGTAGAGCCGAGTGCGCAGGATGTGTTTCCTGATAAATAGTTCGTCTCCAGCTCGTCGTCGTTTATGCGTGCCACTAGAATCTCGTACATTTTTCGAAAACGACCCAATTCGCTGTTATCGCAACCACCCGCTGCGTTGTTCAACCCGTATACATCCGTACACGAGGACGTTGATGCGCAGCTGTCGCACATCCATCGAAGGTCACCGTTCAGATTGCACAGATTGGCCGCTACTTGGACAATTAGAAACGCAGACAGAGTGAGACGGAACATCGGCTTTCTCAAAGTCGTGAAGTGTTAAATTTATATACAGTAACCGTAAAACCCACAGCAGTTTCAGTCCTGGTGTCTGTCCGAAGGACTTCGATTCAGTACTTCGCACTGTGGTTAAATCCTCAGAGTCGCCGTTCATGTGTTCGTTTGCAGAACTTCGGTGTTTCTTATATATTTCTTGCGATCTTTTGTATCAGGTTGCTTCCGATGCGTACAATGTTTTTCGCGATACCAAAATGTTCTAAAACGCTAATCGGTGGAAGATTACAGTACAAGTACTGAATTTGGGGGATCACGGTCCTGGTTCCTGATTTTGACGTGTACGTTTTCCCGTGCTGCATCAGGTACAACGTGGCAACGATGAGTGCACGGTGCGAGTTCTTGTTGAGCAAACTGCTCGCAGTCTCCTCTATTTTCTTAGTGACCGCCCTAACGGATTCACAAATATCCTTCAATATCTGGTCGTCTGGCTCGAGTTTCAATATTTTCCGCCTTTTCCGATGATGTGGATGGTTGTTTATTTGGTTCCCGTCGTTGCTTGTGCTCGCACTTGTGATCTTGCTGCGTTTATTTGAGAAGAGAAGAAGCTTGGTGATTTCCTTGACTACATTGACGTCGGGTGGAGTGACCGTGCACTTGTTCTTACTGTAGTTTGTAGATGTTTGATCAAACGCGGTAAACAGTTTGCTTCGGTCAACCTTAAAATCGCACCTAGAGATGAACTGTTGCTGACAATGTCCCGTTATGCGACAGACGATTGTGCTGTCTCGATTCACAATCAAACATTCCTCACCACATACATGCTGTGGTGGCATCCGTATAGTGGTGTGTTCAAGTACGAGGATGGTTATATAAGATCTAAGTTCTACTGTTTTCAAAAGGATGAGCGAAGGGCCTACGAATCTGCGGATGAGCACTACGGCACAGATCCGGTTCCAACAACAAACGCCGATACCTGACTCGATGATGGATACGCTTCGGCGCGCCGCCACCGCCGTTGGTACCAACCATGCCTTTCACGATGTTATTAATCGACTGGAAGCCCATCGCCTCGGGCCTCCTGCAGGTTCGGTTCGTATGCGGACGCGTGTCCCAATGCGCGTAGTGTATTCACATCGTGTTGCGCACGTGCCTGAGGAGCGCGCTCCATTGGTATTCGACGAGGTTGCAGTGGGCGAGGGCAAGCTGTTGGGTGGACACGACACTTGTCCGATTTGTCTCGGGGAGTACGAAGTGGGCGAGAAGGGGAACGTCCTTCCGTGCAAGCACGGTTTCCATGAACAGTGCATCCAAGAGTGGACTACAAAAAACCCGACGTGTCCGATTTGCCGGATGAGTTTAGGTTAGCCGTTTATGGGGTGACTTTTTGATCGTTGGTATATAATGATATAATGAAGTCAGTACTGGCGTTCACTGTATCATGTTCAATCCGGAACGGGATGCGTCCCCGAACCGGCAAGCGTTGGGTTCCGGACACGTCCTGCGCGCACGTTTCGAAACCGAGGTATCATCACAACAGGTTCCGGTACAGAATTGTACTGCGCAGAACGTTCGAGAACCAGAAGAGAGCACTGCTGCGCAAGTTCGTGAGCGCTGGGCGTCAATGCAGATCCAGGCACAGATGGAGGAGTTCGAGTTTGAACAGAGCGACGACGACAATGCACAAAAAAAGACTGAGCCACTCGAGTTGGATGAGATCGCAGTGGCCGAACGCGTTAGAAAACTTCACCGGCTGTTCTTTACTACTATGTAGTGTGCCCAGTTTATAAGAATCAAGTATATAAAACGATTCGTACGGAGATCGTGACTGGAACTATGGAGGCGGTTTTTGTCCTCCAAAAACACGTCTTGCCCGTGCAGTATAGGCAGATTGTGGAAGGGAAGTACGATGCGATCACGTACTTTCGTTTAGAAACAGACCCTTGGGACTATAATCCAACGTCCAAAATCTTGACATTTGGTACGCCAAATGGGCAACCAAAGCAGCACATGAGTACCCGCCGAGTGAAAAAACACAAAAACCCGAATTGGGCGCAATTCCTTGAGGCACAAACAAACCCGTTCTTCAGACTGTTTCTTGAAGACGACGAGCTAGCAGTCGATGCCATGACCTCTATTTTGGAGAAGCCGAAAGGCAAAACATGGGGGAGAATCCAGAGGTGGAACAGGATGATCAAGAGAGAAATCTTCTTTAAGCAACTTGTTAGTGAAACCCGAACCAATACCCGTCCAAACACGTTCAACGCAGCAGCGTTAACCTACAAGGACCTTTTTGATCGAATGGACGAAGAGGGGGTGGCCCATATGCTTTCGGATATTCGTACCTTTTGTTGGCTCTATGGCGCTTTTTACGAATGGAAGCTAGACACTTTACTGGTTCTCTATAGTAAGCATCATCCTATTTATGCTTTTGATCAGATTGAGTCAGGTCTGTTTCCATTCGTTGTGTATTCCGACTCACTGGAAGGTGTAAGCCCAAAAAATAAGGCGGATAAGGCCGAATTATTCAAATTCGAACAGAGGATAAAGAACGGCGTTCCCCTTAGAAACAATTCCTTCTTTCCCAACAGCAAAGACGAGCAATTAGCATATAAAAATCTACAAGAGAGACCTGCTGCTGTGTTTAAGACTGATAGAGTCAAGTTTGAATGGGATGGAGAAGAAGTTATGTGGACGACCGCACCTCTTAATGTAATTGCACCAGATGCAGATGCGAGCCCGTGCTTTTTATTCGTCTCAAAACAAAAACCATACTTAAAAAACGTCCAGACCACCATGTATTACGTGGATGATTTTTCACAGTATCTCAAAAACAAGATCCCAAAGTGGAACGATGTATTACTGAGCAAAACGTCAGGCCCAGAAACGCTCTGGAGTAAAGAAGACTGGGACAAAACGGTGTCGGATGTTCAATCATCGGTAAAGAACGACTGGGTGGTTGTACTGGAGGAAAAAGAACAAGAACCGGCGAGGGCATGGGACGCATCAACACGGTTTGTTTCCGACAAAAACAACACAATTCTACGAGGGATTAGACCCGGAGCGTTTACAGAAGAAACATATTTCGGCTCACTGGGTTTTCTTAGAAATGAGCGCAAAGAGATCGAAGCATTGATGGAGACTACCTCATCACTTGTTACTTCCCAATTCCATGATGGTATTCTTCCTCATCTTACCGCGTACCATCTTAAAAAAGGAACTTTTCATTCGAAAGACACACTACCATCAATTTCGAAGTTTACTTTGCTGCTCAGCGTTCCGTTTCACGTCATTCAAGAACAAGAGGCAGTCTATTGGTACAACGCGGGAAGGGGGAAAAACAATGCCGGTATTCGAGAGATACTACGTGAAGATGACATTGTAATAGCCACAGACACTCTACTTGACACCGCTTTAGTGTCTGGGTATTTGAAGGACCTTTATACGGAACCCGTATTAAGGTTTGCGAACCATACAACTCTTACGATGACCAAAGAACGGCATTTACAGGATATCGATGGAAAGAGGAAGTCCGACGTGTGGCTGTTGAGAGATACAGCTAACAAACTGTCCTTGAACTACCAATTTCCTAGGGCTCCCACCCCTGAATCAGGACCCAGGATACTTCACAGCGTTGATACTTGGAGCCGTTTAACGCATTTGCGTGATTTCATTTCGGTGCACGATACAACAGATGTAAACAAAGGCATCGTTTTCGATAACAGCGTGTATGGCATCCTCTCCGTTTTTGCAGCACACTCCGATTATAAAGCGTGTCTTATCAGTAAACAGCCCTCGGGAAGCGTGGAAATGATTACGTCGGTGGCTGTTTGGAGGGCTCCACAAAAGTACACAAGCAAGGATAGTGCCGAAAAAGCGGCCCCGCCCTCCGTGTTCACAGTGGCGTGCCCCATAAACAATACCTCCTACCGAATAACGAAAGAAAAAAAGGGTTGGGGGATGGCACTAACACTGTCCTTTTTCGTATTGAAAGCTCTGGAACAGCAGTTCAATGTCAAGTACGGTGGACGAGAATACGCGGCAAGTTTTTACAAAAAACCAAGTTTTCACAAAAAAACGTCTAAGGATAACACTTGGAGCAACTCCGAGATCACTCTTCTGTACACCGAAGTCTATGAAAAAGCTCGTAGAGACGCTGAACGGAATGCACGCGGACCCGACAGGCATACTTACGGAGCTAAGAATTGGAAAAATGATTTCCATATGATCACATGCCCCAACACGTGGTTGAGCGAAGAAGAATATCCGAAACCCCTCACTAATACAGACGATGAGACATATAATGTGTCTGTCGCTAAAAGCAAGACGCTTCTACCAGCGGATCGTCGTGTACTGGGTCTTAGCGACACGCCACGGAAACCGCGAACCCCCTACACTCATTGCTGGTATTGTGGACGCTTACCCGAGTTTCAGGTTCGGGGTCGTCAAAGTTTGCTTAATCTGGGTATCTTAGGGTATATAAGAAAAGTAAACATCTAACTATACGCACATGACTCACCAAACATATGGCGAAGCGCTCAATGAACGCGGTATTAAGGTTCTTTTTGAACGTTTCGAAAATTACCACTTGCCATTCGAACAAACGACTACGCTTACCTACCGTACATACGCAGAAAACCTATCTACACAACTTCCAGTAGAACAGCGCGAACAGTTTGTTGAAGCGTGTGTTAAAAGTTGCGATGACCCCGACAGCGTCATTCTCTTCAATGACACGCTGAACAAGAAGGTGCTGCAAATCGACCCAGAGTGGGCACGTTCAAAGGAATTTAAACTGATTGCTGAGTTTTACGCACAGTACCACGAATTTCCAATCATCTCTCCCACGGAAAACCCCGAACCGAATCAAATTGTTCTTCAATACGTGAACCACTACGTCGATCGTTCTTCCTTAAACAAGGTCAAAACGGTCGAACTCCTCTTCCACATGCGTGTCATGCAAACCGTTCGAAGCACTGAGCTTACGAACGAGTCGAAAGTTCTCCTCCAAACGGCGATTCATACATTACAGGGACGCGTTCGAGAGTGGGGATGGTTTAAAACAAGCGACTTCGACCCTTTGGAGAAAATGGGAGAGATCGTGTCCTCCGAATTCATCGGAGCTCATTTGGATGTCCTACCAGAGATAATGTCTTACGCCATGCTTATGCTCTTGGTTGTAAAGAGTTTGTACATCGGCCATGCACGTTTCCTCTCCCGGAACACCTGGCTGGCCAGAGGCCATCGTGACGCTATTCGAACGACCGCACGCCGAGGATCGATGCTGACCAACGTTGTTCGAACAGTTTGGAACGTTGAACCCGGTGGTTTCGGAGAACAAACCCGAAAGTTGGGTGGTGAGACAGGTGAACTTGACCCGGAAGGTGATTTGGACACCGGCGAGGTGTATCAAATCATGTGCGTTACGCGCCAATCAAAGAGGAACCATCCGAACGACCCCACGCAGCACGAGTACGTCCGAAAAGTCACGATGGAGGATGGTAGCCCAATTCAAGGCAAAAGAGCGTTCTATCAGCGTCTCCAGGAATTGGGCAACCTCCCGGACTTGGAAGTCTCCTTCAGTGACGCAGTACACAAAAACGTCCGTCCCGGAAGTATTATGCATCGGGGAAAGTTGTGGACGAATTTGGCTAATCGTTTAAACCAATCGAAAAACAAGGCAAACAAGGCCACTACGGGTCCACTCACTCGAAGCGACCAACAGAACGGTGCACCAGGGACTTTAGGATTTGAGATGGAAAGGGACTATCGTCAATGGTTAGAGTACAGAAGTAAGGCCGCGTTGGCAAAAGATCTCTTCTATCTATCGTCGTTGGCACTAGCCGAAACGGCCGCCACAACTGAACTTGTGAGTACTGCCGCATGGCTTGCCGGACTTAGCATTACACAAAAAACGCTACTAGAGGTTACCGCTCAAAACCTTCTATTCTCGGCCGTTGCTGTACCGACGTTTATCACATTTCGAGACCGAGTAAATACAGAAATACGGGGGGTGTCTCCTCTGACAATTTCAGGAATCAGGGGATTTTCTAATGCTGTTCTTTTCATGATGGCTGCGGATTGGGCAAAATACGCTGTGTACGAAGTAGCCGCCGTTGAAGCAACTGATTTCCTAGTGTCAGGCGTATTCACTGCGGGCATGCTCGGACTATTAACGACTATACTTCCAGCCAGTGCTGGAATGGCATCGTCTTTGGCATACAGCGCTGCTACCTTCGGAGCTCGCTTTCTTTTACCAGGAGGCACTTCTGGTACAAGCCAGGCGGCGATGGCCGTCGCCCTTACAATTCCACAGACCCTCCATCGTTATTATAGATATTCCACCGATCTCTCTGACCAACACATCAGCACCGGTTCCTATGTGGCGCTGATAACCATCGCCGGGGTTACCATTATTGCCCCGTACGCGTACGGTCAGCTATTGAACTTGGTGGGTTCAGACTGCCTCGCGTTTGACGTGTTGGGCAAGGTCCAAGGCTCTGTTTATAGAGACGAAAACATGGAAGTGCAAGATGAATCCTATGGAGACCTGTATAGATTTTCCATGTCCCAAGACGAATATTATCAGGATCCCTTTAATCCCCGCCAGAACTATTTTTTTGGGCCATCCGAGGCACACATACCAGAATCAGACTATCGTGAGTACAACGCGCTGAGTTACCACTTCGCTAACCTCCGACACCTTGCGCAACGGTTGAAGTCTGAATTTTGCGTTATGGAGCATAGAAATTGGGGAATGCGAATTTGGGACACCGTTACAGGGGGCCCTGGGGTCGAAGGTACAAGATGGGGAGGGAATATAGGTCGTGCTTTATTTAGTTCAGGTGAAAGACGATTGATAAGCTGGGTTAATCCGGGATATCTTCCCCCCACAATAGACCGCCCTCTTAACGGCCCTGCGTTTGTGATCAGTTCAGACGATATTAAAGGAGTGCAGCTGAAACTCGAAGAATCTAAAAAGATGGCGCAGTGGTTGCTTGGGCAAATTAAAATTGGGGCTCGGGCTCGGGCTGGGGAACCAGCCGGAGGTAACGAGACGGAGCAACAGGAGCAGTTCATCATGCATAAGCGTACAGTTTACAAGGCGCCGCCCGAGGCGGACGACGAAGTGGTACCGGATCTACCGACTCCACCGGCTGAGTACTTTGATGAAGTCTGGGACGCCACCAACGAGGCGGTTGACTTGTTGCTATCCAAACTGGTTGATGATGGGACCCCAGTAAAGGGGTTGGTTGAAGTCGATAAAGCGTCCAAACAGTTGGTGGCGCTACTTCACCCGATCGCCCAGAGGCACGCTGCTGTTCTGACGGAGGAACAAAAACGTGCAATTGAAGTACATTTAGCAGGTCGGACAGCGCATGTGGAGCGTATTTTGGTAGACTAGTATTTTATTATAAATCAAACCTATCTATCCTCAGTGTTCAGAACGTACGGTACGGTGCGGTGGGTCGGGGAACTTCAAGCATATTCGCATTATTGAGCGCCATGAGCATTTCGGTCCATACGGCGTTCATGTCACGATTCGCACTCATACGCTGCTGGTCGGATTTCCTTGTTTTGTGCGATGTTGTGCTTGAACGGCTTTGCAGTGAGAGTCCGACGAGTACGGCGAGGTTTGCGCGTACGTGCGGATGCGCGATCAGCATCTCCTCCGTGAGTCCCTTCTTAGCGCCACGTTTCGCGGCGATCTGCGCCACGATACCGCGTAACACGCCTCGTACGTTTCTTTTGGGCATGCCCGCGATGTCGACGAGTTCGAGTGCGTCAATGTCAGTGGTACCCGCGACGACCTCACAGAAGTCGGCCCAATCAGGGTTCCGTTTCGCCACGTCGTTGTCGCCGCCGTTCCGCAACCAGTAAACAATGTCGCGGAGTGCCAGTTTAAGGTTCGTTTGTACCCGTAGGTAGTCAACAGCGAGATAGGACCGCTTCTTGTCTAGCTGTCGATAGAGCATCATCTGGGCCGCTGTGGCTCGTGCGTAGGCTTCGCGTACTCGCCCATCCTTGATGTTGGTGTAAAACTTTCGATCGTCGTCATCGAAGGGGATATTGCGAGTGCTCCTCCTTCTGCGAGGGTAGACCGCTTGTATTATTTTGGCGTGGACCGCCTTCCATGCGTTTGTGAGCACGTGCGTTATGTGAATGTGGCCGGAGATCTCGAAATCTTGAAGCATCTTCATGAACGTGTCTGCACCAAGAGAGGCCTCTCTGCCTTCAATTGTGTCCTCGAAGTATGTAGTCAAAGCATCTCGTACAACTCTGTCTCTGCGGAGCAATGCATCTGTTTCGGACTCCAATTCATTTGCCCCTCCGTCGGTCCCAAACCCCGGGTTGCGACCGTTGCGATACTTCTTCGCGTCCACAAGTAGATTTTCCACGCGCTCGTCGAGCATGCCCGCGACGAGTTGAGCGAACTGGTACAAGGGATCACGTTCGATACGCATGTTTTTGTTCAACCAGTACGTAATAATGTTCTTCTGAACCTGTTCCACGTCGCGGTCGTTCAGGTCGAGTTCCGCGCGGTGGTCCAGCACGTACTTGTTCTTCTGGAGCCACAGGAAGTTGTCGATGTTGCGCCGAATGACGTTCTGTGCTGACTGCGGTGTTTCGTCTGGTCGAGTGTCAAACAAACCGGTACCATCAAGCTGTACCCACGCAGAGTCGTTCCACCGAAACCGTCCGGCCGTCGAACCGGGAGGAAGTTTACGCTTAGGATCGGAACGGTCCAACTTGGTAACGAATTCACTTAATTGTTTATATGTAAGCCCATCTTTTGGAACCGCGTCGCTGTCCAGGTCGTACTTTTCGTGCGACTGTTTCCCCTCGTCATTCTCGAGACCATTCGAATCGACTCCTTTGTCGTCCAGTGGGTTGGACTTGCTCCGTCCACCCCAATTCATCAGCATGTCGTTGGTGCCTACAACCCGCCCACCGATCAACGGACGGTAGGCGTCAAGCGCGTCACGGAGTTCCTTGGAGAGACCCGACGGATGTGCTTCCTCTTCCTCTTCACGGTCCACGCGTGCACGCTTTGGTACAAATCGATAATCGTCCATTCTCGCGTTGCCGACATCGTTACCGGTTGCGCCTTGAATTATATAGTACGGACGAGATTTTATGCTTTTCGTTGGCCGCGTCTACTCAACGAACGGAGGATCTCGTCAATTTTATGCACCTGGTCGGCGAACGGATGATCAACGTCCCACACGACGTCCGTTTCGTTATGTGCCGATCCAAGCTGCAGGTAGTCAATAATATCATCAGGTAATGTTGATACTTCCCACGTCCCTATTAA
>MDTF01013878.1_pt1 | contig 24447 bp, 25 predicted proteins | sample 811191 | NCBI WGS metagenome assembly MDTF01 (sample SAMN05326649, study PRJNA326480) | marine metagenome | isolation source: seawater | place: Southern Ocean | collected 2011
TATTTAATATTTTCTTCTTTTAAGAATCTACCTAAATATTGCCCACTTCTTCCATATCCACATAAAATAACGTGATCAGAGAAATCATGGCCTAATCCTTCTAACTGCTTCATAAGAGTTTCGGTTTTTTTTGAATATCCCTTGGCGATATATCTAGCTATTTTCCCATTAAATGGAATCAGTATTGGAGCAAACAACATAGATAATAGACATACTGATAATATAATTTGTAGAATATCTCCAGAAATAATTCCACTCTCTTGTCCAAGCGCTAGTATTACAAAACTAAATTCTCCAGCCTGAGAAAGAATAACGCCTGTTCTAATGCCAACTCCCAATTCATAATTAAATAAAGTAGTAAGAAAAGTTATTAGAACTATCTTAAAAAGAGTGAGGCAAAAAAATAATATTATTATTAATAAAAAGTTATTGCTTAAAATATCAAGATTCAACATCATCCCAACACTAATAAAAAATAACCCTAATAAAATATTTCTAAATGAAGTTATATCTGATTCAACCTGGTGTCTATATCTAGTTTCAGAAATTAACATCCCGGCCAAAAAAGCCCCTAATGCATACGAAAGTCCGGCCAGCTTAGTTATATATGCAAAAATAAGAGTAATCATTAATACATTTAAAACAAATAGCTCTCTAGACTTGCTTTTTGCAACAATCCCAAACCAAAAATTCATTACAGGTTGTCCTGCTTTAAAAACAATAAATAATAATAATAAAATTTTTATTGCAGAAAAAGAAATAATTTCAACTAAGTTAGCGCCCTGTACATTAAAAACAGGTATCAAAATTAAAATAAAAATTACTGCAATATCTTGAAATAATAAAATACCAATTGATAGCCTTCCATGACGACTATTTAAATCAATACGTTCCATTAAAATTTTTGAAACAATTGCCGTTGATGACATAGTAAGAGCTGATCCAATAATAAATGCTGCTGGAAGATTTAAACCAAAGAAAACTCCAAAAAGAATAACAGTAGAAATTGTTATAAGAACTTGAGAACTTCCTAGACCAAAAAGAATATTCCGCATCGAATTTAATTTGGGTAAGCTAAATTCAAGGCCTATTGTAAACATTAAAAAAACAATACCGAACTCAACAAAATGTCTGCTTGATTCAGAGTCTGGCAAAATACCAAATGCATGAGGGCCTAACACTAAACCAACAACAAAATAAGCGATCATAGGTGGTAATCTTAAGTAGCTAAATACAGCTACCAATAAGACAGAGCTTACCAATAACAAAATAATTAATTGAATTGATTCAAACATAATCTTTAAATGACTTTCATAAATACTTTATTCTACTATCAAACCCTTTTATACTTATGAATAACTATAAAAAATGATTAATAATTAAACTATGGAAAATAACCCAAAAGATATAATCAAAATTGCAAAGGAAGTTCTTGAAATTGAAGCTCAGGAGATCCTTCATGCAAGTAAAAATATTTCAACTAGCTTTGTTAATGCTGTCAATCTAATCATTAATTGTTCAGGACGAATTGTATTAAGTGGAATGGGAAAATCGGGGCATATTGCAAGAAAAATTGCCTCAACACTTGCCAGCACTGGTACACCAGCTTTTTTCATGCATCCAGGAGAAGCAAGTCATGGTGATCTTGGGATGATCACAAAAGACGATATAGTCATTGTTTTCTCAAACTCAGGACAAAGCTCAGAAATTAGTTCAATTATTCCAAATATTAAGAGAATTGGAGCAAAAATTATTTCTATTTGTAGTAATTCAAATTCGGACTTAGCCATACAAAGTGACATTCATATCTCGTCTGATGTAAAACAAGAAGCCTGCCCTTTAGGTTTGGCCCCAACCGCTAGCTCAACAGTATCACTGGCACTCGGGGATGCACTAGCAATTTGCACACTAAGCTTAAGAGGCTTTACGGCAGATGATTTTGCAGAGTCACATCCGGGGGGAGCTTTAGGTAAAAACCTTTTAATCAAGATTAAAGATATAATGAGAACAGGTAATTCTATCCCCAAAGTTACTCCACAATCATCCCTTAAGGATGCCATCATTGTCATAACTGAAAAAAAATTGGGTTTTACTGCAGTGATTGATAAAAAAAATAAACCTATAGGAATTCTAACTGATGGTGATCTAAGGCGTGCATTGATAGAAAATAAAACAATAAGTAATAGTATTGAAGATTGTATGACAAAAAATCCTATTGTTTTAAAATCAACTCAATTAGCAATTGATGCGGTAAATATAATGGAAAAATCAAAGGTTAATAGTTTTTTGGTTATTAATGAGGAAAATGCATTAATTGGTATTATTAACCTTCATGACCTACTCAAAGGTAAAGTAATCTAAATTGTAGATATGGAAAATAAACTATCTTCTATTTTGGTAATGCTACTTATAGCATTGATTGCATTAACTTCATATTGGTTAAAATTAGAAGTTATTAAAGAGCTGAATTCAAAAAAATCTCTTTTAGCAAGTGGGCCTGACTTTTATTTAGATGAATTTTCAGCACAACAAACAACAGAGAATGGCGATATTAAGTTTATTCTAGATGGGAAGAAAATGACTAACTACGATTATCTAAATAAAACATACCTTAAAAATCCAAAGTTTACTAAATATGAAAACGGCAATCCTTATTCATGGATAACTGGTAAAAATGGAGAAATTACAAACTTGGGTGATGAGATTATTGTAAGTAAAAATGTAATCCTTATGCGCTTAGCTACATCCAAAAAAAAGGCTATGAAACTTTCCACAGATACTCTTAATATTCTTCCAAACTCTGACATAATATTTACTAGGTCACCAGTAAAAATGATTCAAGAACCTAATATTGAGATAAGTGGGGTCGGTATGAAGTTCGATAAAAAAGAGAATACTTTTAAACTTTTAGGTGATGTCAGGGTGCATTATGAGAAAATTATTAAATAAAATTTGTGATTTAGATCATTTGAATTATAAAAAAAAATTCTTAGCACTATACATATTATGCTTACCTCAAATACTTTTAGCAGAGCAAGCAGATAAAAATATGCCGATTGAAATTGAATCAGACACTATGATAGTTGACGATAATCGAAGTATTAGTGTTTATAAGGGTGATGTTATTTTAACTCAAGGAACAATGTTGATTAGGGCAGATGAGTTAACTGTAAGAGAGGACAAGCAAGGGTTCCAGCATAGTATCTCTAAAGGTAATCCTACATCGTTTAAACAAAAGCGCGACGGAATGAATTCATATATAGAAGGTAAGGCATCTCGCATTGAATACGATGGGCATATGGATAAAGTTCATCTATATGACAAAGCCTCAGTAAAAAGAGGAAAGGATACAGTTTTTGGGGACTACATCATTTATGATGCTAATGCTGAAATTGCTCAAGCAATGTCAGGAAGTACAAAAGATAATTCTGGAAAGAATTCAAAAAAAACACGAACAAGAGTAATTATTGTTCCAAAGAAAGAAAAATAGGCCATGGCTGAATTAATTATTCAGAACTTAAGGAAAAGCTACAAAAATAAAGTAGTTGTTAAAGATATTTCTCTTAATGTAAAAACTGGAGAGGTAGTAGGACTGCTTGGTCCAAATGGAGCAGGAAAAACAACTTCTTTTTACATGATCGTAGGATTGGTTGCAGCAGAGAATGGCACTATAAAAATGGATAAAAATGAATTAACTAGAATGCCCATTCATAATCGCTCTAAAATTGGTATCTCCTACCTTCCTCAGGAACCTTCCATTTTTAGAAAAATGACAGTAAGGGAAAATATCCTAGCAGTATTGGAGCTTAGAAAATATTCTCGAAAAAAAATTGATGAAAGATTACAAGACCTATTAAAGAGTTTAAGCATTGAACATATTAAAGATAATCCTGCAATTAGCCTTTCGGGTGGGGAAAGGAGAAGGGTAGAAATAGCTCGGTGCCTGGCAACTGACCCAAAATTTATTCTTCTCGATGAGCCATTCGCAGGCATTGATCCAATTGCAGTGCTTGATATCCAGAAGATTATCACCCAACTAACACTATTAGGTATCGGCATTCTAATTACCGATCATAATGTTAGAGAAACATTAGGTATTTGTGATCGAGCATATATTGTTAATCAAGGAGAGGTTTTAGCTTCTGGAACCCCTTCTGAAATGGTCGCTAATGAAGCGGTCAAAAATATTTATCTTGGAAAAAACTTTGTTCTTTAAATGAAACTAAGTTACAACCTAAAACTTTCTCAGTCCCTTAAACTTACCCCTCTTCTGCAACAATCGTTAAGATTTCTGCAAGCATCACAAACTGAACTAGATCAATTACTCGAAGAATACTTAAATGATAATCTCTTTCTAGAGCGAGAAGAAAATTATAGTCCAACAGCATCTTCAACCGCTTCTAATCGCTCTAAAAATAATTTAAAAGGCTCAGGTGAGGACTACTATAATATTTTTGAAAATCAATCGAAGAATCAAACATTAGGAGAGCATCTAATTGAAAATATAGGTATTTTTTCTTTTTCTGAGCGACAACAAATAGTTATTTCCTACTTAATAGATGCAATTAATGATGAGGGCTATTTAACAGAAACTTACGAAAACCTTATAGGCTGTATTCCACAAAAGCCAAAAATTGAGATTGAAGAGTTAGAAACCTTAATAAAACTGATTCAGAACTCTTCATTTCCAGGTATTGGTTCAAGAAATTTATCTGAATGTTTATATTCACAATTAAGTATTATTGAAAATGAAAATGAAATTATTAAAATTTCAAAATCTATCGTGAGAAATAATTTAAATCTACTTGCTAATAAAAACTATGGTGATTTAATGAGAATATTGAATTGCTCTCGAGATAATCTAGATAAAGCAATTAAAATTATTACAGCACTCAACCCTAAACCAGGGCTCACTTTCAAAAAAATTAATATAGATAGCTATATAAGGCCAGACGTTAAAGTAATAAATAATAATGGACGCTGGGAAGTCTTTATCAATGAAGACGAATTATTTAAATTGAGGATAAATAATGAACATGAAAAAATTTTAAACAATATACCTCAGAATACAATTGAAAATTTAAAAGAAAAACTTCAAGAAGCTAGGTGGCTAATAAAAAATCTTCAGCAGCGAACAATAACTATTTTAAGAGTTTCTCGGTCAATTATAAGACACCAAGAAGACTTTCTTGAAAAGGGTGAGCTGTATTTAAGGCCATTAATATTGAAAGAAATAGCAGAAGAATTAGATCTTCATGAGTCTACAATCTCCAGAGTTACTTCTAATAAGTTTATTCTAACCCCTCATGGCCTTTATGAGCTCAAGCATTTTTTTGGGTCAAAAATTCAGTCAGCATTTGGAAAAACATTATCCTCAAAAGCAGTTTCAGGCAGAATAGAGGATATTATTAAAAATGAAAATATTTTAAAACCCTTTTCTGATGAAAAATTAGTTTTGATACTAAAGGACCAAGGGATTAAGATAGCAAGAAGGACGGTCGCTAAATATAGAGATAACTTAAAAATTTTACCGTCAAACCAAAGGAAAAAATAATATACAAGGGGCCCCTAATGAATTTAATAATTAAAGCTCATAATTTTGAAATTACTCCCTCAATTGATCAGTATGTTCGAAATAAATTTAAAAAAATTACGAACCACTTTGACCATCTAATAGATGCAAAATTTATTCTAAGTTTAGAGAGGTTATATAATAAAGCCCAGATCACAATTCATCTTCCAAAGGCTGATATACATGCTGAATCCTCAGATGAGAATATGTATCATGCAATTGAAATAGCAATTCAGAAATTAGATCGACAGGTAATAAAATATAAAGAAAAAAATTCAAACCATCATCAGACAGATGGTTCAATTAAAAGTAAACTAGAATAAGAAACCTTAATAATGATCGGAATACTCTTAGTTACACACGGTGAAATAGGTAAATCTCTTATAGATTGTGCTTCTAATATACTTGGTAAGTCTATCAACCTACTTGAATGTATCCCTATAGACCCTAAAAGTGATATAGAAGAGTGTCAAAAAATTATTGAGAATGAAATAAAAAATTTAGACCAAGGGGCTGGAGTATTAATCATAACTGATATTTATGGAGCTACCCCTTCTAATATATTGAAAAAATACAGCGTTCAAAATAATATTGAGGTAATTACAGGGATTAATTTACCAATGCTAATACAGGCAATCACAAATAGAGATGGCTCTCTTACTCAAACTACAAATAAATGCATACAATCTGCTGAAGATGGCATCATAAATATGAGTAAAAAATGATTAAGAAAAAAGTAAAAATTATTAATAAGCTAGGTTTGCATGCTAGAGCTTCAAGTAAGCTAACTCAACTAGCATCACAATTTAGCTCTGAAATATTTTTAATAAAAAATAATAAAAAAGTAAATGCAAAGAACATCATGGATATTTTAATGCTCGCTGCTAGCATAGGTACAGAGGTTGAAATTCAAGTCAGTGGTTCCGATGAAAAAGAAGCAATTAAAAGAATTTCAGGACTTTTCGAAAACTATTTTGATGAAGGGGAATAATGGTTTCCTTCAACATACATGGAGTACCAGTATCAAATGGAATTTCCATTGGTACATCATATCTGATCTCTGATGCATTGCTTGAAGTCGTACGTTACGATATTAAAAGTAAAAAAATTGATTCTGAGATTAAAAGATTTAAAAAGGCTCTATTAATAGTTAAAAATGAATTAATCCGGATTAAAGAACAGCTTTTACTTGATTCTAATTCGCAATTCGCTCCATTTATTGAAACTCATTTGATGTTACTTAATGATAGTAATATCTCAAACGAGCCAATTCATATTATTAAGAATGAGAGATGTAATGCAGAATGGGCGATAAAGATTCAACTAGACCTTATTATTGAGAAATTCAATCAAATTAAAGATTCTTATATTAGGGAGCGTAAACATGATGTTGTTCAGGTTGCCGAGAGAGTTATCAAAGTACTTTTAGGTCACCAAAAGAAAAAAATAAATTTTAAGAATGAAAGTTCAGTTATTTTAGTAGCCCAAGATATTTCTCCGGCAGACACTCTTCAGTTTAAAAATCATAAATATGGTGCTTTTATTACTGAAATGGGAGGGACTAATTCTCATACAGCAATTCTTGCTCGGAGTTTAAATATTCCATCAATAGTTGCTGTAAGAAATGCAAAGAAGTTAATTAAAAATAATGACACGTTAATTGTCGATGGTAATCAAGGTATTGTAATTATAAATCCAAGCTCTGCCATTCTTGATGAGTATCAATACAAAAAAAATCTTTGGGAAATAGAGCAGAAAAAATTAATAAAGATTAGAAATGTTAAATGTAAGACATTGGGCAATGAAAAAATATCTCTTCTTGCAAACATTGAGGTTCCAGAAGACATTAAATCTGTTAAAGAAAATAATGCTGATGGTATTGGTTTATTTAGAACTGAATTTCTATTTATGAATAGATCTTCACTTCCTGATGAAGAAGAGCAATTTGAAATTTATAAATCCGTTACTAAATCTATGGGAAATTTACCAGTAGTGATTAGAACTCTAGACTCAGGTGCTGATAAAAATACAGCTGCTGATAATAATAATAATAAGGGTAATTCTGCACTTGGATTACGCGCAATTCGACTATGTTTATCTGAACCACATCTTTTTACCACTCAATTAAAAGCAATTCTTAGGGCGTCGGCGTTTGGGAATATAAGAATTCTTATACCTATGCTTTCTTCACTTCAAGAACTAAGACAAACAAAAATGTTGATTGAAAGAGCAAAACAATCGCTTAAAAATTTAAAAATAAAGTTTAATGATAAAATTCAAGTTGGCGGTATGATTGAAGTTCCTGCAGTTGCTATTAATGCTGATATGTTTGCAAATGAGTTAGATTTTTTATCAATTGGAACAAATGATCTTGTACAATACACCCTTGCTATTGATCGGACTGATGATAGCGTCTCTCATTTATATAACTCACTTCACTCTGCAGTTCTTAGATTAATTGACAATACAATTAAAGCAGGTAAGAAATATAACAAAGAGGTAGCAGTATGTGGTGAGATGGCTGGAGATCCTAAATTAACTAGATTACTCCTTGGTATGGGATTAACTCATCTTTCAATGCACCCTGCAAGTATGCTTATTGTTAAAAAACGAGTTTTAGGCTCGGATCCAAAAAAAATAAAAAAAATAGCAAATAAAATATTAAAGTCAATTGAGCCTGATAACATTGAAAGCCTAATTCAGGATATTAATAAATAAAAGATAGGACAAGATAAGATGAATAAGATAATTGATAACCCTTTGCTCGTAAGAAATCAACTCCCATTATTTTCCCAAATTGAACCTGAAAATATTTCACCTGCTATTGATTTAATATTAAAGAAAAATAATAAGATAATTTTACAAATTGAAAATCTTTCAGAAGAGTTATTATGGGAAAATTTTATAGAGCCCTTACAACAATGTGATGAAAGATTAAGTAGAGCATGGTCACAGGTTAACCATTTGAATGCAGTAGTTAATACTCAAAATTTAAGGGACGAATACAATGTAAATTTTTTAAAAATTACAAATTATTACTCTGAAATATCCCAGAATGAAAAAATTTATGAACAATTTAAGAGTCTTAGAGATTCTTCTGTATATAAATATTTTAATGATGCAAAGAAAAAAGTTGTTGATGATGAATTATTAGGGTTTGAACTCGGTGGTGTCTCCCTCCAAACTAACGAGAAAAAAGAATTCAAAAAAATTAAGGAGGAACTATCTTCACTCACCTCCAAATTTGAAGAAAATCTATTAGATGCAACAAATAATTTCCAGCTTCATATTACTGATCCAAAAAGAATAATTGGATTATTAGAAGATATAATAGATATGACTAGGAATAATGCAGAGCAAAAAAAATTAGATGGCTGGATATTTACCTTAGACTTCCCTTGCTATGTACCAACATTACAATATGCCGATGACAGAGAATTAAGAAAAGAAATGTATCATGCATATGCAACAAAGGCTTCTGAACTTAGTGACCCCTTACTAGATAACTCTCAAAATATTAATAATATCCTAACCCTCAAGTCTAAATTAGCTAAAATGCTTAATTATTCAGATTATGCCACTATGTCATTAAAAACAAAGATGGCAAAATCTAGTGACGATGTTACAAAATTTTTATACGACCTTGCTCTAAGAGCAAAGCCATTTGCAAAAATAGATATGCTTGATTTATCTAAGGAAGCGTCCAAAAATGGGGTAAATAATATTGAAGCCTGGGACATAAGTTATTTTTCAGAAAAAATTAAGCAGAAGAAATTTAATTTTTCTGACCAAGAAATAAAAAATTATTTTCCTAAAGAAAAAGTCCTTATGGGTCTTTTTAATATTGTTGAGAAAATTTACAGCATATATATAACTAAAAAAAAGGTTGATGTTTGGAATAGTCTTGTTGAATTCTATGAAATTAGGGACGAAAAAAATAATCTATTAGGTCAATTTTATCTCGATTTATATGCTCGAAAGAATAAGAGAGGTGGTGCCTGGATGGATGAGGCTATTTCAAAATATAAATTTGCAGAAGAGTCATCATTACCCGTTGCTTACTTAACGTGTAATTTTACGCCCCCCATAAGAAATACATCTTCTACTTTTACTCATGATGAAGTTATTACTTTATTCCATGAGTTTGGTCATGGACTGCATCATTTACTTACTGAGATTAATGAATATAGCGTTTCTGGTATTAAAGGAGTTGAATGGGATGCTGTTGAATTACCAAGCCAATTTATGGAGAATTTCTGTTGGGAATGGTCGGTTATCCATGAAATGTCAGAACATGTCACTACTAAGAAATCTATGCCAAAATCACTTTTTGAAAAACTATATTTATCCAAAAACTTTCAGTCTGGAATGCAGACATTACGTCAGGTAGAGTTTGCATTATTTGATATGATTTTACATAGCACCTATGAAGCCTCCACAAAAGATGTCTTGGGCACCCTAGATGAAATTAGGAATAAAATATCAGTCATTAAACCTCCTTCATGGAATAGATTTCCACATAGTTTTTCTCATATATTTGCTGGTGGTTATGCTGCAGGTTACTACAGTTATAAGTGGGCAGAAGTTCTTTCAGCAGATGCTTATAGCTTATTTGAAGAAAATGGGGTGATCTCACCTCTTATAGGAAAAACTTTTAGAAAAGAGATTCTAGGTCGAGGTGGCTCTAGGTCAGCTCTTGAGTCATTTGTTGCTTTTCGAGGTCGCGAGCCTAAGATTGATGCTCTTCTTAAACATTCTGGATTAAATTGATAAATTGAAAATAGCAACTTGGAACGTTAACTCATTAAACGTAAGACTCCCCCATGTTATTGATTGGATAACAGAACATCAACCAGATATATTATGTCTACAAGAAACGAAACAGGTTAATGATAAATTTCAACATGATGCATTTAGTCATATTGGATACCACTCATATCATAATGGACAAAAGACTTACAACGGCGTGGCTATAATATCCAAAAAAAAATTGAATGATATTAATTTTAATCTTCCAAATTTTGATGACCCTCAAAAACGAATTATTTCAGGAACATGGACTAGTGAATCTAATGATAAAATTTATATAGTATCTGCCTACATACCTAATGGGCAATCAGTTGGTTCTGATAAATTTATTTATAAAATTAATTGGCTAAAAAAATTTTCTGGATGGGTAGAAAAGCTAACTAAGAAATACGATAGAATAATTTTAACTGGGGATTTCAATATTGCTCCTGAAGATAAAGACTGTCATGACGCAAATGAATGGGTTGGCCAGATCCTCATATCCCCTGAAGAAAGAGAATTATTTAATAATATTCTTGATATTGGTTTCCATGATTCCTATAGAGAAATTAATCCAGATAAAAAAGAGTATTCGTGGTGGGATTATCGTATGGCAAGTTTCAGGCGAAACCTAGGAATGCGAATCGACCATATTTTAGTATCGACAAAAATGATACCAAATGTAAAAAAGTCATACATCGATAAAAAACCTAGAATGTTGGAACGGCCATCAGACCATACTCCAGTTGTAACAGAGCTTTAATAATTATTTATAAGTAATCTTTAGTTGTTTTAATTTTCTGTATAGATGAGTTCTCTCAACTCCTGATTTTTTTGATAAGTTAGTAATTGATAACTTAGATTTTATATGAAACTCAAAATACTTTCTCTCAAAATTCTCTCGTGCTTCCTTTAGGCCCAAATTATATAAATTAGTAAAGTCCTCTGAAGTACTATCCTGCAAATTAATTTCTTTAGTAATTTTTTTAACCTCACCAAGTTGCAGATCATCTGACATGATTGTTTCTGAGTCAGAACTTAGTATAAGTTTAAGAATAAATTTATCTAGTACATCAATCTCAAGGAAGTTGGATTCAAGTCTCATTAGATTTAATGCAGACGTATCAAATTCCTTATATCCAAGATTAATATTTTTGGATAAATAATAGTTTAATATTGAGATTGAATAATCAGAAATCATATCCATATTATTATCAATAGGAATTTTGAATAAATGATTCTCAAAATTCCATTCATTATCAACAAATTTTTTCAAAGAATTTATATTTTGGTCTACGATAACGACTTTTATTTTATTGTAAATTAATAACTTAATTACATCTCTTAATTCAGTCGAATGGTAATTCGATAAATCGCTAAGATTTTTAATCAAAAGAGCGGTCTTTCCTTTTTCATGAATTTTATTGATAAGATGTGAATCTAATTTATTTTTTTTGTCATAAGCAATAAAATCATTACCTAATAAATATTCAATACAAATATTCGTGAAATTATTATCTACACCATTCATAATAATTAATTTTTCTTGTTTTAAATTTTTTAAATTTTCTCTTAATATCTTAATAACCGGAGTCTCGACATCGCTAATAAAACTTACATCTAATTTATTTATTTGAATCGTTTTCTTTAGCGCCAATGATATTGTTTTAAGTAATTTTTGGAGTGAAATTGGTTTTTCAAGGAAATCAAATGCGCCAATCTTTGTTGCCTCGATAGCTGTATCAATAGTTCCGTGTCCTGACATCATAATAACTGGGCAAGTAATATCCTTGTCCTTAGCCCATTGTTTTAAAAGTGAAATCCCATCGCAATCTGGCATCCATATGTCGAGCATAATTAGATCAAATTGAAACTTTCTTTTAATTTCTTTTGCCTTAATTGCATTTTCAGCTACAACTATATCGTACCCTTCATCCTCAAGGATATCGGACAATGATTCTCTTATATCTTTTTCATCATCAATGATTAAAATTTTAGCTTTTGGCATCATAATTATTTAGGTAACTTTACTGAGACACTAGTGCCCTTGGTCTTATTCCTTTTAATTTCAATTGTTCCAGAATGTTCATCAATTATTTTATTTACGATTGCAAGCCCAAGACCAGTTCCATTTGCTTTTGAGGTCACATAGGGCTCGAATATTCTTCCCATTAGCTTTTCTGGGATTCCCATTCCATTGTCTATTATTTTAAAATTAACCCATTTTTTATTTTCAATTATTTTTATTACTAATTCAGGATTTTTTTCTGCTGCTAATCCATCTCTTGCATTTTCGATTAAATTAATAATAATTTGACGTATTTTATTTTCGTCAGCCTTGATCGGTATTAATTTATTCTTAATATTAAGTGTAATTTTAATTCTGGTTGCCTGATATAACTCTACAACATTTTCAAATAAATCTACCAGATTAAATGACTTTATTTCTTTCTTAGCGGGCCTTGAGAACTCTGAGAACTCGTTAACCATTGTCTTTAATGCCTGTACCTGATTTACAATTGTTGCAGTTGATTTATTTAACATCAATAGGTCTTCAGCGCTTAGCTTGTCTTTTAATTTATGCTCAATTCTTTCAGCAGATAATTGAATTGGAGTTAAGGGGTTCTTTATTTCATGTGCTAATCGTCTAGCTATTTCAGACCATGCTTGATGTCTCTGGCCTTTACTTAATTCTGTAATGTCATCAATGACCAATATATAAGAAATATTTTTTTCCCTTCTTAGTGGGGTTATTTGAATTCTAATTATCTCTTCATTATTTTTATAATTAATATTGAATTCAAAGCTCTTTTCTTTTTCCAGTTTCCTTGTAAATATTATTGTATTAATTTTTTTAATAATTGGTTCGTAAATTTTATTCCTTGATATCTCATTAGTAAATTTATCATTAGTCATATTTATTTTTTTAAATTTAAATAACTTTGATGCCCTTATATTATGAAGCTTAATCACACCTTCTACATCTATTACAACTACTCCTGAGGATAGGTGGGTTAAAATTGTACCCAGAAAGGCTCTTGCCATTTCTAATCGCTCCCTACTCTTTTCTGAGCTCTCTGTTGCCTCATTTAGCTTGCTAGACATGCTGTTAAATGACTTAACAAGGAGCCCTATTTCATCCTTACTACTCTCTGGGATTAATTTATTATATTTTCCCTTTGCAATTTGTCGTGTTGCTTCAGCTAGCAATGATATGGGTTTGGAAAATCTTTGACTAATAACAATAGATGCCGCAACGGCAGATAAAATTGCGAGCAATAAAACTAGAGTTAATGTCATCGTGTATATTATTTTTAACGAGCCTCGGCTGTATGAAAGCATTTGGTAATCTTCGTAGACTGATTCAACTGATAATGCTATCGCTGAAATTGATTCGGGTATTGGCTGAGTTATCTGAATTATTTTATTTGTCTGCAGTAATTCTTTATTAGGAATTGGTACGTAGGCTTTCATGAATATTTTCCCATCTATCTCCTCGATTTTACCAAAAAATCCTTCTGAAGCCCTCATGAGGTCTTCTTGTTTTGGTAGTCTCGGCAAGGGTGTAAGATAATTTCCTGATACATCAATTATTTTTGACTTTGAATCGAATATAATTGCTTCTTCAATTGAAAATTTTTCTCTTAAATCGTCTAGTATTTCTGAGCTTAATGATTTATCTGCGGCGCCAATTGAATAAGCCATACTCTTGGCTTTTAATTCAATATCTTTTAACAAAATGTCCAGTGTTTTTTGCCCAAGACTTAACCCGCCCTGTAATGCTGATTCAACTTGAACATTAAACCATGACTCAATTGACTTCGTTAAAAAACTTACCGACACTAAATAGACAATCGTTACTGGAATAATAACTACCGTTGCAAACGATAAAACGAGTCTCATCGTTAATCTACTTCCTACAATTTCTTTTTTTATATTTTGGAGAAGCTTCGCTAACTGAATTGTAATTAGAATAATTAATGCGCAGATGAAAACTATATTAAATATTAATAGAAGCCTGAATGTGCCACTTGATATTAATTCAGAGTTTGATAGAGATTTTGCCAATAATATTAGTAGCGCTATCCCAATAAATGCTACTGTAGTTATTACATATCTCAATTTAATTTACCTATGTCATATTTTATTAAATTTGACTCTACATCCCACGACTTATCATTAAAGTTGATTTGCAGAGCTTTTGGTAGATATTTTTTATCTAGTTTAGTTTTTAACTCCAAAGTACCTTCTTTTAATTCAATACTCGAACCAATATTCCATTTTTTTATATATGATAATTTATTTAGTGCATCTTCAAGCTTATTAAAATAACTCTTTTGTCCATTTATGTCACTAACCATATATTTTTTAAGTAAATTTTTATACTTTAATTGAAAATTAGATTCTTTAGATAATATTAGATTACTAATAAAACCATATTTTCCCTTTTGTGAAATTTTTGCTCGAATTGTGAAGTGAAAGGGGATTCCTCTACTTAATGCTTCTCTAGCAGCTGAAAGCAAAAATATTGATTGTTGGTAACTTAAAAAGTAGTGCCCTCTTTCAAAGTCTAGCTTGATATCCTTAGTTTCAATTCTTTGATCCATCGAATTTGCATGAATTGAAAAAAAAATTATAGTTATAAAAGCTAATTTAATACTATTTTTTTTCAAGTAGCGCATAAAATAATCCATCATGATTTTCTGAGGGAACCAGCTGATTCTTAATATGCTTAATATTATTTGGATAAATTAATTTAATTTCTTCTGCATCTATAAATTCTTTTTTAAATTTTTCAATAACATCTCTATTTTCTTTACAAAAAATTGAGCATGTAACATAAAGTAATCTTCCACCTGGTTTTAACAAGGGCCACGCTGAGTTTAATAAAAGATATTGCATCTCAGAAAACTTCTTTAGATCATTCATCTGTCTAAGCCATTTTATATCTACGTGTCTTCTTACAATTCCTGATGCAGAACAAGGAACATCTAATAATATTCGATCAAAATGTTCACCATCCCACCATAAATTATTAATTGATAATGACCCATGGATTACATTCGCATTTAGCTCCAGTCGCTTTAGATTTTCATTAATTTTTTCAGCTCTTATTTTATCAATTTCTAGGGCTGTAATATCTACGTCTTCAGATTCAAGAATGTTACATGTTTTACCTCCTGGAGCTGCGCAAGCATCTAATATTTTTTGTCCCTTCTTAATACCCATTAATTCTGTTGCAATCTGTGCTCCATAGTCTTGGATTGAAACATGGCCCTCTAAAAACCCTGGAATATTGTTTATATTTAAGGGGTGCTTTATTATTACGCCTTTGTTTGAAATTACTTCGTGTTCTAAACCATTTCTCATTAGAGTCTCACTATAACTTTCAATATTAACTTTTCTTATATTTACTCTAAGAGTTAATGGAGGATGCTGATTACCAATTTCTAATATTTTTTTCCAATCATTTTTAAATTCATCCTTAACTTTATTTATCCACCAATTTTGATAGCTATATTTAGAAGCTGGATCTTCGTTTAAAAGTTTTTGTAGGTCATCCTTACTTCTTAAATAATTTCTTAATATTGCATTTACAAAATTACTTTTTCTAAAATTAATTTTTTTTGCTGCATCTACTGCTTGGTTAACAATTGTGAAATTATTAAATTTTTCTTGAGATAGCTGATAAAGTGCAATATGTAGTAAACATTCTACCAATCTGTTTTCTATCTTATTTTTTACTAATTGTTTTATTATAAATCGTGACTTACCTAGGAACCTTACTGAGCCATAAGTTAATGCTTTAATTTGTGACTCTTGTATTTCTTGATCATTTTTTTTATTGCTACTAAAGACAGCATCAAAACTTTTATCTAAGTTAGATCCACTAAGTAGATTTTCTAGCACCTTTGCTGACAATAGTTGTGAGTTCTGCATCAATTAATTTTCTCAATCTCAGTTACGTTATAACCTCTAATAAATGAATTTGCATCTATTCTATTTTTACCTTCAAGCTGGAGCTCCATTATTTGAATTACTCCATTTTCTAATTTTAGAATTAACTTTTCATTATATGTATATAATTCGCCAATACTAATTTTTTTACTTCCATCTCTATCTTCAATTAAATTTGCTCTCCATATTTTTAATATTTTATCTCTAAAAATAATTGATGCTCCTGGGTAGGGATTTAACGAATTGATTTTTCTTAGAATTTTCTCAGACGTGTGACTCATATTTAATTTTGCTTCTGATTTATTTATTTTCTCAGCATATGTAACTAATGATTCATTTTGTTCAATAGCAGATATTTTTTCTTTCTGTTGGAGGGAGGAAACTATTTGGCTCATTAATATTGATCCTATCTTTGCTAAACTTTTCGTTACTTCACCAGTTGTCATGCTATTATTTAAATTGATACTTTCACTAACTATCATTGGTCCTGCATCTAGCTTTTCTACAACCTTCATAATAGTAACTCCTGTTCTTTTATCCCCAGTCTCAATTGCCCGGTGGATGGGCGCTGCCCCTCTCCATCGAGGTAGTAGAGATGCGTGGACGTTATAACACCCCATTGGAAATAAATCTAGGATCCTTTTAGGTATAATTAGTCCGTAAGCCACTACAATCAAAATATCTGCATTACATGCCCTCAGGACCTCATATATATCAATATCTTTTAGTGTTGAAGGTTGAAGTATAGGAATATTTAAACTTACTGCTATTTTTTTTATTGGACTATATGAATTTTTCATTCCTCTACCTGACTTTTTATCAGGCTGAGTAAGCACATGAGTAACTTTGCAATAATCACTATTTAATGCAAGTAATGTTGGGACCGAAAATTCAGGTGTTCCTGCGAAAATAATATTTAAATAATTATTCATATACTCAGATTAGTAAACATTTTTTTGTTTAGACAGCTTAATCATTTTAGATTTAATCCTACTTTTCTTTAGAGATGATAAATATTCCACGAAGACTTTTCCTAATAAGTGATCCATTTCATGTTGTATACATACCGATAATAAACCATCAGTCTCTAACTCAAATAAATTTCCACAATCATCTAGGGCTTGAATCTTTATCCATTCTGCTCGCTGAACCTTCTCATAGATTCCCGGAACAGATAAGCAGCCCTCTTCACTAACTTGCTCGCCTCTTTTATCAATAATTTTAGGGTTAATCAATACAATAAGAGAATCCTTATTCTCAGAGATATCAATCACTATAATTTGCTCATGTTTATTTACTTGGGTTGCAGCAAGGCCTATGCCAGGTGCGGCATACATAGTTTCTGCCATATCTTTAATTAATTTTTTATATTCTTCAGTTACTTTTTTAACAGGGACTGCCAAATTATGGAGTCTGGGATCTGGGTAATTTAAAATATTTAATATTGTCATTGATTATTTGATAGTTAGCTGATAAATTAATCTTAATTGAGTGCTAAAAATTATTTTTTTGTTAAAGACATAATTATACTGTGTACTGCACTTTTTTCTCTTTTTTCAGTCCATCATTAGTTCTAAAGTCTTATTTAAGCAAATTATAAGGAGTTTATATGTTTGATTTACTAATTTATATGTTCGAAAACTACCTTAGCACTAAAAATCAATTAGATTTTAATAATATGACACAAGAATTAGAGGCTGCAGGATTTAATAATGATGAAATTGAAAAAGCATTTGACTGGTTTTCACAATTAAAATTAATGGCAGATAAAATACCACTCAATTCTGAATTGAAAGCTAATGATAAATTAAGAATATTTACGGAGTCTGAATTAGAAAAAATTGCCTGTGATGGTTTAGGATTCATATTATTTTTGGAGCAAGCACAAGTACTTAATTCAATTGAACGAGAGATTATCATTGATCGTGCAATGGCATTAAGTCAAAATATTATTTCTATTGATGAGGTTAGGTGGATTGTTATGATGACCTTATGGAATAATGGCAGAGAGAATGATTATCTATTTGTCGAGGATGCACTCTACCAAACAGAACAATTAAGCTTGCATTAATTCTTAAGGTTATTAATTATTTTGGTAATTGTGCCAGACTCATTAAGCGTATAAAAATGTATGCCAGGTACTCCATATTGTATGAGTGTCTCACATAGCTCTGATATAACATCAACCCCAAAAGCTCTAAGTGAATCAATATCGTCGCCATAACTTTCAAGCTTTAGCCTTAACCATCGTGGTATTTCTGCTCCACAATTAGAAGAAAATCTAGCTAATTGTTTAATATTATATATAGGCATAATTCCTGGAATAATAGGAATACTGATACCTCTTATTTGGCATTCTTCAATAAACCTAAAATAAGCATCAACATTAAAAAAGAATTGGGTGATTGCACTGTTTGCACCAGCTAATACTTTCTTTTCAAAGTTATCTATATCATCAGTTGATGATTTTGCCTCTGGATGGCATTCAGGATAAGCCGCTACATGAATATTAAAATAGCTAGAGGTTTCTGATCGAATAAATGAAACTAATTCATTTGCATATTTAAACTCACCATTACTTACAACGCCAGATGGATTATCTCCTCTCAATACCACTAGATCTTTTATGGAATTACTTTTATAGCGCATCAATAGTTCATGTATCTCATCTCTTGTTGATGAAATACATGAAATATGAGGTACAGAAATAGATCCAAGACTTTTAATTCTTAGAACTGTCTCTAAAGTCTTTTCTTTGGTTGACCCCCCCGCACCGAATGTAACTGAAAAAAACTCAGGGTTAAATTTCATTAATGCTTGAGTTGTCAGCTGTAGCTTTGCAATCCCCTCCTCAGTGCTTGGAGGGAAGAACTCAAAACTATAATTAGTTATTGGTTCCATCAATAAATCTAATATCGATATTGCTCAGGCTTATATGGACCTGACTTCTCAACCCCAATATAACTAGCCTGTTCATCTGTTAGTTCAGATAATTGAGCATTTAAACTCTCTAATTGTAATCGCGCTACTTTTTCATCCAAATGTTTAGGTAATGTATGAACACCCAATGGATAGTTTTTTAGATTAGAGAATAACTCTATTTGAGCTATTGTTTGATTCGCAAATGAAGATCCCATTACATAACTTGGGTGACCTGTTCCACAACCTAAATTAACCAATCTACCCTTCGCTAACAATATAATTCTTTTTCCGTCTGGAAAAATAACATGATCTACTTGTGGCTTAATCTCTTCCCACTGACATGAATCTAATGAAGCTACATCAATCTCATTATCAAAATGACCAATATTACAAACGATAGCTTGGTTTTTCATTTTAACCATATGAGAATGATTAATAACACTGTAATTTCCAGTGGCTGTAACAAAAATATCAGCATGTTCTGCTGCATATTCCATAGTGACAACTCTATAGCCTTCCATAGCCGCCTGAAGAGCGCATATTGGATCAACCTCAGTTACCCATACTTGAGCTGATAGTGCACGAAGTGCCTGCGCAGAACCTTTACCAACATCACCATACCCGGCAACTACTGCAATTTTCCCTGCAATCATAACGTCCGTTGCTCTCTTAATTGCATCAACTAATGACTCCCTGCACCCGTAAAGATTGTCGAACTTAGACTTAGTAACAGAATCATTTACATTAATAGCAGGGAACGCAAGTTCATTATCACTAAACATTTGATTTAAGCGCAGAACGCCAGTTGTTGTTTCTTCTGTCACGCCTTTAATATGTTTAATACGATCAGAGTACCAAGAAGCATCAGTTTTTAATTTAGCCTTAATCGCATTAAATAAACAAATCTCTTCTTCTGATTTAGGGGTATCTAGTACAGAAATATCACTCTCTGCTTTAACACCCAAATGTAATAATTGGGTAGCATCACCGCCATCATCCAGAATCATATTGCTGTGGCCATTATCAGGCCATTCAAATATTCGATGAGTAAAGTTCCAATATTCATCTAAACTTTCTCCTTTGAAGGCAAAAACTGCGGTACCTCCAGCAGCAATCGCAGCGGCAGCATGATCCTGTGTAGAGTAAATATTACAAGAGGCCCATCTAACTTCAGCACCCAAATCAACTAATGTTTCGATTAATACCGCAGTTTGGATAGTCATGTGTAAAGAACCAGTAATGCGCGCACCTTTAAGAGGTTTATCATTAGAAAATTCTTCACGTATAGACATTAATCCTGGCATTTCTGTTTCTGCAATAGCAATTTCTTTACGGCCAAAAGCTGCTTGGGTAATGTCTGCAATAATATAATCTTGTTGAGATAGTTTTGGTTCAGTCACTGTATTCATTTTTTTTCCTTAAAAATAAATGTGACCAGTAGGATATTAGGCTCACCTAACATCCTGCGACTGGCACAGAAAATTAGTGAACGCAGTTTACAATTTAAATTGTATTCCAAGCCTGGGAAAAACTTCTCGCAGCGTCCCTCGGAAGTATAAGATTCTAATATAAATTAGTATAAAAAACAAATAGATACAATTTACTATTTCTGGAGCTGTATTTTCTTATCTAAATTTTCCCAAGTGAATTCAGGTTCATCTCGGCCAAAATGACCATAAGCAGCCGTTTTCCTATAAATTGGCCTTAATAAATCAAGCATTTTCACAATTCCCTTAGGTCTTAAATCAAAATTTTCTAGCACCATATTTGAAATCTTCTCACCGCTAAGCTTACTAGTTCCAAAAGTATCTACCATCACTGATGTTGGTTTCGCGACACCAATAGCATAAGAAATCTGTACCAAACATTTTTCTGCAAGACCTGCTGCTACAATATTTTTAGCTACGTAGCGAGCCGCATAAGCTGCTGACCGATCAACTTTAGTTGGGTCTTTACCAGAGAATGCTCCTCCTCCGTGTGGCGCTGAACCACCATATGTGTCTACAATAATTTTTCTTCCTGTTAATCCACAGTCCCCTTGAGGTCCGCCAATTACAAATCTTCCAGTAGGATTAATTAAAAATTTAATATCTCCCTTAATCAATTCTTTTGGCAAAATTGGAGTAATAATTTCTTCGATTACAGACTCTCTTAAATCCTTCAATGTTATTTCTGGGGAATGTTGCGTTGAAAGGACAACTGTATCAATACGGACTGGCTTATTATCCTTATACTCTATTGTTACTTGAGATTTGGCATCTGGTCTCAACCAGGCTAGCCTGCCATCTTTTCTTAACATTGCCTGTCTTTCAACTAAGCGATGAGCCAACGATATAGGTAAGGGCATAAACACGTCTGTTTCATTACAAGCATAGCCAAACATTAAGCCTTGATCGCCAGCTCCTTGATCCAATGGGTCATCCATTGCCCCATCCACTCCTTGGGCAATGTCAGGAGATTGCTCTCCATATTTGATAACTACCTCACAAGTTTTATAATCAATTCCATAATCTTCATTGTCGTATCCAATTGACTGTAAGGTATCTCTTGTAACCTTTTCGTAATCAATTTTTGCTGTTGTGGTTATTTCTCCAGCTAAAACTACAAGATTAGTAGCAGTCAAAGTCTCGGCTGCTACTCTAGCTGATGGGTCTTGTTTTAAAATAGCATCCAAAATGGCATCTGAAATTTGGTCAGATACTTTGTCAGGATGGCCTTCCGATACTGATTCAGATGTAAATAAATAATTTTTCATATAATATGTGCTTTGAACTTTAAATGTAATAACCCGCAAGAATAACAAATCGAAGGGTTAAAATATAGTATGAAAATTTTATTTACAAAAATGCATGGTGCTGGCAATGATTTTATCGTTATTAACCAGCTCAAAAAAAACTATAGTCTCACTACAAAAGAAATAAAAATTTTATCCAATCGACGATTAGGTATTGGATTTGATCAATTGCTTATTGTTGAAAAGACAGCCTTACCCGATGCCGACTTTAAATATCGTATTTTTAACGCAGATGGGAATGAAGTTGAACAATGTGGAAACGGTGCCAGATGCTTTCTTCTTTTTTTAAAAAATTCTGGTATCTCAGAGAGAAAAACAATTTCTGTTGAAACTAAGTCTGGCGTAATTAAATTATCTCTTGAAGAAGATAATCAAATCTCAGTAAATATGGGGCTCGCAAATGATAATCCTGCGTCAATTCCTTTCTTACCAAATTACTCACCAAGTCAAACAACTTACATTAATGACGTGGAGCATCCTTTTTATCCCATCTCTCTTGGGAACCCTCATGCAGTGATCAAGTTAGAATCATTAGATAATATTGATTTTACTTTAATTGGGGAGAAATTACAGAGCTCTAAATTTTTTCCAAACAGCGTCAATGTTGGCTTTCTAAGAGTCATCAATAAAAATGAAATAACACTTAAAGTCTATGAAAGGGGTAGCGGTCTAACATTAGCTTGCGGGACAGGTGCATGTGCTGCATCAATCATTAGCATTAAAAATGGATGGGTAACCAGTCCTGTGATAGTTCATATGGACGGGGGGGATCTTATTGTAAAGTGGGCTCCAAATAATTCGGCTACACTAATCGGCCCTGCAAAAATTGTATTCGAAGGAGAATTTGATTTACTTAATTTTAAATAACATGACTAATAAAGAATACATACAACAATATTTAGAGTTTATAAAATTTGAGAAAAGACTCAGCCCTCTAACTGTAAAAAATTATCGCCGCGACATTGAGTTATTACTTGAAATTTCACCCCAAATGGTATTAAGTGAATTTTCGATTGATGACATCAGGAGAAGTGTTTCAACATTACATGCCAGGGGTCTTAATGGTAAATCATTATCTAGAATGATCTCTGCCTGGAGAGGTTTATTCGACTTTTTGAACCAAAGATTTAGTTTTACGCATAACCCTGCATTGTCTATCAAGGCTCCTAAAGGCAATAAACAGCTGCCCCAGACTTTGTCTATTGATCAAACTATGAAATTAGTCACCATTAACGACCCCTCATTCTTAGGAATTCGTGACCATGCAATTATAGAGCTTTTTTATTCTTCTGGCCTTAGGCTTTCAGAACTTATTAACCTTAAAATTCATGATATAAATTTTGGTGATGAGACGATAACTGTTTTTGGCAAAGGAGGAAAAAGTAGAATAGTACCTATTGGCAAATATGCGATCATTGCCATCAGAAAATGGATAGACTTACGCGATACAATAAAAAATATCGACGAGAAAAGCTCCCCTTTATTTTTAAGTAAAATTGGGAAATGTCTATCTGCTCGGGCTATTCAATACCGATTAAAAATATGGGCAATTAAGCAAGGAGTGCCAGAAAATATTCACCCCCATTTATTAAGGCATAGTTTTGCAACACATATTCTACAATCTAGCCAGGACTTACGAGCTGTTCAAGAATTGCTTGGACATAAAAATATTAGTACAACACAAATATATACTCACCTTGATTTTCAACATTTATCTAAAATTTACGACCAATCTCATCCTCGCGCTAAAAAAAAATAATAAATGGGTAGGAATGAGTATTGATGGCACCACTAATTTAAATTATAGTGAAGACTATGAATGAAGAAATTAATTTACTTGAAACTAAACTTAACCTATTGGTTAATAAAATTGAAACTTTACAAAAAGAAAATTTAGACATGAAGCCAGCCCTTCATCGTGCAGAAGAAGAAGTGCTATTATTAAAAAATAAGATTAATGAAGCGACAATAAAAATTGAAAATTTATTAGCTCAGATTCCGGACTCAAAAATATGACAAAACAAATTGAAGCCAAAATTTTAGGGCGAGATTTTAGCGTTGGTTGCCCTGAAAATGAAGAAGAAAGTCTACTTAAATCTATTAATTACTTAAATCATAAGATAGAAGAAATACAAAAAACAGGCAATGTGATTGGGGTTGATAAAACTATAATCATGGCTGCTCTTAATATTACCCATGAGTACCTCAATCAGGCAAGCAACTCTGATATTCATACTATTGGATATAAAGATAAAATTTCTCAACTTAATCGAATTCTTGACGATGCCTTAGATTAGGATTAAATTAGTATTAAGTTTTTTTTGAAGTTGCTTAGACTATTAATTCCTTGAACTAGTCTATAGCGTCGGTTCTAAATATTCAGAATGCGGTGTGAGCGCTCACGATTGGGTAA
>MDTF01015552.1_pt1 | contig 24442 bp, 31 predicted proteins | sample 811191 | NCBI WGS metagenome assembly MDTF01 (sample SAMN05326649, study PRJNA326480) | marine metagenome | isolation source: seawater | place: Southern Ocean | collected 2011
CATCTTGTCTCAGCTTGTAAAAGTACACAATAGCAACACTGTTGTAGCACAATGGGGCGTGTTTGCGCATGTGTGCCAAGCTTTCTTCATTCAGTCTAATATTTACCATCTCTATATTTTGAGTCTATTTCGATGAATTTAAAAAATATAGAAAATAATATTGTAAATGTACCTAAATTTTTGATTAGTAATGCACATGGATGGTGGACAGATGATAAATTTAAATTTTATGCAGCTGTATGTATTAATAATAAAACAAAGTATTTTGATATACAGCATAATGGCACTTATTTTATGATTGATAAAAATCCACATTTTTTGATATCTAAATATTTCAGAGATTATTTTTTTGGATGGGGTGGTGCTTGTGAAAAGGAAAAAAAATGTGTTAATTTGCCAGTCCTATATAATATAAATAATCGAATAGCTAAAATAAAAAATAATTATAATAAAAAAAGTAATAAAATTATTTTTATGGGCGCAAGCATAAAAAGATATTTTGGTGGCTATTTTCAATCATATTTAAATGGTGGAAACTCATTTTTATACTATTACTCTCAATATAAATTTTTAAATAGTTTATCAGACAAAATTAGGAAAAAAATAATTTTACGGTTGAGGCATAATGAGAAGGACCCAAGAGGCTATTTTGATTATCTAAAGAAAAATTTTAAAGAATTAAAATATGAAGATATAAAGATTTCAGCAGCGTCCAGATTAGCGCATAAAGATGTTAAAATTATAGTAGTTGACCACTGTTCAACTCCATGGCTTGAAGCATTACAAGCAAATAAACCTATAATTTTATTTTGGGATAGATCGGAAAATTCTATTAATAAGAGATATCTACCATTAATAAATACTTTGAAAAAATACAAAATTTATTTTGAGTGCCCTATTGCAGCTGCAAAAAGGTTAGACGAAATTGATAAAAATGATATTAAATGGTGGTATAAAGATAAGAAAATACAAAAATTAAGAATAAAATTACTAAACTTATTTTTTTATAGCACTGTAAATCCAGTGAAAGAATGGAACGATACAATTAAAAAAATTTACTATGACAATTATTAATAAAGATCTTGAATTTCACAATCAAAAATATGAAAATCTATCGAGTCAGAGTCCTGAAAAATTTTTTAAACCAAGAGTGAAAATACTTGCCAATTTTCAAAATAGAATAAAAAGAATTCATGGAAATGTACTAGATATAGGAGCTGGATCTGGGTATGCTTCAATTTGGTTAGCGAAAAATTCTGATGCAGAAAAAATAATTTGTTTAGAAAATTCTGAAGTTGCCGTACAGGATTTAATTCCAAAAAATATTAAATATTATGATGTTAAGAATAAAGTTACAGCATTATTAGGATCGTTTGAGGAAATACAATTTGATAATTTTTTTGACTTTATTATTTCAATGGGCTCTATTCATCACTGTAAAAATCTTTTTAAATCTATGAAATCTATTAACAAAGCTTTAAAAAATAATGGATATTTGATAATGAATGAGCCTGCGATGGATAATTCAACTTCGAATGAATCTTATATTGAAAAATATAACACAGAAGAAATTATTTATGGTGTTAAAATGAAAAATTATGAGAGAAATGATCGTTTTTTTAGAGAGGCTGAGTATATAACTGCAGCTGTATATAATGGATTTGATCTTAAATACCAAACGATAGAAAAAAAAAAACAATTTAAAAATTTATTTGATAAAATAAAAACAATAAAAAGTTTATTAGCTAAAAAAGATTTTTTAAATATTTTGATATTACTATTTTCTTTCCCGGGAAAATTTTTAAAATCAAAATTTAATAAAAAAAGAAAAAATGCAATCAATCCAAAAAATAAAAAAATTAAACTTAAAGTAAATTCTTTAATATTTTTTTTTAAGAAAAAAAAAACTAACTACGTGCCACATCTTTGGCAAGAACTAAAATAAAATGTTTAGTCAAATTTTGAAAATTTTAAAAGCTATAGGATACAGGAATCAAATTTCAGCCTTATACATAATCCTAATATCATTTTTTGTCATTTTACTTGAGTTAATAAGTTTTACATTAATCATACCTGCACTTTCTATTACTTTAGATAATGACATACTAAACAGTATACCAATTTTTGGATTCTTTAAAAAAGTTCTACCTATAGAATTTGAAGATTATTTCACACTAAAAAACATTTTAGGGATGATGGTCATAATAATATTTATTAAAACTATTTTATCTTTGTACTCAAATTATAAGCTTAGTTTAGTTATGTGGCAAATAAGAGTGGATATTAATTCAAAGATTTACAAATATTTTACCTTAATATCTTTATCAGAAATTATTAATATAGGTTTTAGTACTATAAGAAGATTAATTAATTCAGATGCATCTTTATTTGTAACTCAAGGATTTTATAATTATATTTTACTTTGTAAAAATTTCATTTTGTTAATTGTGTTATTTTTTTTCTTGACCCAAATAGATACAGAGGCAACTTTAGCAATATTTATATTTTTAGGATTTTTTGTTTTAGTTTATAACAAATTAATAAAAAACACTGCCGCTTCCTTAGCTATTAAATTTAGAAATTTTTCTGAGTATAAATTGAAGAATGTGAATGACACCATCATGGGAATTAGAGAGGTGAAATTATTTAATAACGAAAATATGATGGTTGATTTATTCAAAAGAAATGAAACAGAATTGTCTAAAGTTGATATTAAAAAAAACATATTTAATTTAATACCTAGATTGTTATTAGAATTTTTTGTTGTCTTAGGTGTTGCGATATTAGTAATAGTACTGGACTCAAAAGGTTATAGTTTAGTTAATTTACTTCCTAAACTAGCATTATTTTTTTTAGTTTTTTTGAGAACCTTACCTATAGCTGTAGGAATCAATAGTTCCTTACTTGGAATTAAATACTCTAAGCTTCAAATTGATGAGGTAATAAATCAACTATCAATATTAAAAGAAAATAAAGATATAGTTATTCATGAAAATTTAAAAAAATTTAACATACAAAATACAAAGGAATTAGAATTAAAAGATGTATCTTTTTCTTATGATAAAAAAAATAAGATATTTGAGAATTTAAATGTTAAATTTTACGAAAATAAATTGGTTGGTATTCAGGGAGAGAATGGAAGTGGAAAAAGCACATTAGTCGACTTGATTGCAGGTTTCCTAAAACCATCTACTGGTAATATCTCTATAAATAAACAAGATATTCATAATAATATTAAAGATTGGAGAAAATTAATTGGATATGTTTCTCAAACGCCATTTCTAACAAGCAACACGATAAAAAATAATATAATTTTTTCTACTGAAAAAACTATTGATGAAAAAAGATTTGAAAACTCAATCATACAGTCTGGTGTGAAGGATTTTTTAAAAAAAACGCCAAACGGAATTGAGTCTCAAATTGGCGATTTAGGACTTAAATTATCAGGTGGTCAAAAACAAAGAATTACCATTGCTAGAGTATTATACAAAGATCCAAAAATAATAATTTTAGACGAGCCAACAAGTGCACAAGATAATAAAATTGAGGATTATTTTCTTAAAATTATAAATGAATTAAAAAAAGATAAAATAATAATTATTATTTCACACTCTAAAAACATACATGATGTCTGTGATATAAATTATAAAGTTGAAAATAAAAATTTAGTCAAAGTGTAAAATATTAATCTAAATGAATTATAATAAAGATTTATCAAAGCAAATTACTTTTTTACTCCCTCTTAAAGATAGAGATTTTATAAGTAAAAGACTTATAAAATATTTAAACAGTATTGATTTTAAATTAAATATAATAGTTGCAGATGGAAGTTTAAAATCTCAAGAAAATCTTTTTGCTGAGTTGAAAAAAAAACATAATTTACAATTCAAAAAATTTCCGTATGACAAAGATCCGTTTATTTTTGTAAAGAAATTAAGTGAAAGTGTCGAAAATATTCGTACAGAATATTGTGCATTAATGGAGAGTGATGAATTAATTAATTTTGAAACTTACTTTTTTTTCTCAGATTTTTTAAAAAATAATTTAAATTATAATTTTGTTACAGGTAAGATTGTCAATTTTGACTTAAAAAAAGATAAGTCGATTCAAATACATCAAAAACAATGTCATCCAGATTTTGATAATCTATTAAAATCAAAATTTGAAATTCAAAAACATCCATCATGTTGGGAAGGTTTACATAGATCTTATAATCTTAAAAAAAGTTTACAAAATATATTCAAGGTTTCAGATGAGAATTTTAATATGTTAACTTTAGTTAAGTTTTTAAATATTTTTACACTTGCGCAAGGAGATGCAAAATTTTTTCAAAGTAAGTTTATTAGCTTTAGACAAGCAAATACAAGTCAGTGGGACAATAACCTTACTACTTCAGCAAACAAGATAATGCAGCAATCAAATAAAATTAAAACTTTTTTATTTTTGAAAAGCGTACAATATATATTTAAGATGTATTTAATAGTAGAAAATTTACAGAATAAAAATCTAAAAAAGATGTTTATAAAATATTATGGCATGCATATTATAAATTTAATTTGTCAAGATTTACAAAATTTTTTGATTAAATTGTGTTCATATATTAAAAAAAAAATCGTAAATAAAAAAATTATAACTGATAAAAATGACAAATCTATAAATATAGATGGAATATATATTGATGGTTATAATTTTCTAAATATACATGAAAAAAATAGAATAAGAGACTTTATCAATTATTTTCAAATATAAAAAAAATTTTAGGGGTGTCTCCAATATTTCTATTATTTATTTTTTTTTTTAAAATTAATAAAGTCTGTTTTATTATTTTTAACAAAATAGTTTATTAAAAAAGCATAGAATGTAAGGCCTCTTGAGTATGGAGACCATGTCGTAAAAATATTGTTTTGCTTGGTATTTCTAAAGGAATTTAAATGAAATTGTCTATTTTTACTGTATTTAAACCAAAAATTATTTTTGTGTTTTCATATTTTCTTTTAGACTAATTAAGAGTTTTAAATTATTACTTTTTCAAATGAAAAAAAAAAAAATAATATCACTTAAAAAATATAATGTTAAAAAACTTAATTGGGAAAAAAAATTATTCGAAAATAAAGAACTAAAAAAATTATCAAAAAAAACTTTTCTAAAAGCTTATAAATTAAGATTATCTTACTTAAATACATGGATGAATGAACCTATACTGCAAACCTCAGATGATATTCTTGCTTTGCAAGAAATCATTTATAATACAAAACCTGAGGTTATAATAGAAGTTGGGGTATGTTGGGGTGGCTCAATTTTATTTTATGACCAGATGGCCAAGGTTGTAAATATTAAAAAAATAATTGGAGTTGATACTTATATCCCTGGTGACCTAAAAAAAAGAATTTTTAAAAAAGTTGATCGAAAAAAAGTTTTATTATTAAATGGATTTTCAACAGAAGAAAGAATTATAAATTATATAAAAAAAATCACTAAAAAGTATAAAAATTTTATGATTCATTTAGATAGTGATCATACTTACCAAAATGTTCTAAAAGAATTAAATATTTATTCCAAGTTTTTAAATAAAAACAATTATCTTATTGTTGGAGACACTATAGTAAATAGGATCCCTACTCAAAAACAATGGACAAGAAAATGGAATAAAGATGACAATCCGGAAATTGCTTTAAAAGAATTTTTGAAAAAAAATAAAAGTTTTAGAATAGATAAAAGAATAAACTATAAACAACTAATTACTCATAACCCTGGTGGATATATCAAAAAAATTTAAGTTTTTTTTATTTTTCTAAATTTTTTTAAATCAATTGAACTGTCTTTTGGAAAAGTAGTATTTTTTCGTGATATCCCTTCTACTTTTGGATTATTTTTTTTTGCAAATTTGTAGACGGTCATTCTATCACCACCAACATTGATAATGCCCTTTTTATTAATTACTTTATTGAAATGTGGAAGTAAATCTTCATGAAACATAAAACTTGATATTGCATCATGAAAGGCAACTTTATGAGTAAATGGTTTTTCTGTAACACATAATCTTAAAATTAGTGAATTTTTATACATTTGAACTGCACATTCCCCTCCTAATTTAGACCATGCATAATTATTAATGGGTAATAGGGGATCAGTTTCTTTGTACTTACCCTTGGTACCTGGGTAAACATAATTTGTTGAAAAATAAATTAGTTTTACATTATATTTTTTACAAACTTTGACAATATTACATGTTCCAATAATATTTTTATCTATACTTTCATTTATATTTTTATCATGGATATTCATTGGTCTTGATAGACCCGCAATATGTATCAAGATTTTTGGTTTAAATTTTCTAAAGTTTTTTTCAATAGAATTTATATCTAATATATTGAGTTTTTTTCTATCAGTATAAAATATATTTTTGCCTATAAATTGTTTTTTTAATGATTTTGCAAATCTACTATTTGACCCAGTAATAATTATTCTTTTAGTTTTCATAAGTGTGTTATCCACTTGCCACCAATTTTCAGATATTTTTTTTCTTTTTTTTCAATTTCATTTTTATGATTCCACGCAAACAAAAAAGAGTAGTCATAAAATTTTTTTGAAAAAAATTTATGATCTTTAATTGGTATATGTTTTCCTGGAGAAAATTTTCCTATTTTATTGAGCGTAGTATCAAATATACAATCGATCATATCAGGACCTATATCACAATAATTTAGTATTGTAGTACTTTTTGAGGTTGCGCCATATCCACAAATAGTTTTTCCTTTTTTTTTAATTTTATACAATTTTTCTAACAATTTTTCTTTTGATAGCTCACAGTCTTTTTTAAATTTAATAGCGCCTTTTAGGTTATCTGTATTATTTTTTCTTTCATTTTCTAAATGTTTTTTAACTCTATTACTTACCATTTCCCCTTTTCGGCCAATAATATATCTCATTGATCCACCATGAGTTATTTGAGGCAAAACATCTATAAGTTGAAAATCAAACATGTTAAAAATTTTTTTAATTGAAGATACTGAAAATATAAATATGTGCTCATCATAAATTTGATCATAAGACACTCTTTTGTACATAGATCCGAGATAAGGCTCTTCAAAAATAATTTTTCCACTTTTATTTAAAAATAAATCACATGTTTCGATAAACTCGACTAGGTTTGGTATATGGCAAACAACATTTGCTCCACAAATTATATCAGTTTTACCAATAAACTTTGAAGCTTTATGAATATTTTTTTTACAGAAAAAATAGTTCAAGCTATTAACTCCATTCTTTTTGGCAATTAGAGAAACATTTTTGGAGGGTTCAAATCCAACATGCTCTATTTCGTTGTTTAAAAAATTACTTAAAAAAGTCCCATCATTTGAACCAATTTCAATTATTTTACTGCCAGGTTTTAAGTATTTTTTTTTTACCCAATCAGAATACATTGCAAAGTGTTTTTTCATAAATTCTGAACTTGATGTAAAAAAAGGATAATTTTTATTAAACATCATTTTTGGTTTTGGATGGTCATTTAATTGTAATAAAGATATATCTTCTGAAAACGAAACACCCATATTAAAAAAAAATTCTTGATTAAAGTTTTTTTGATTTAAAAAACCATTAGCAATTGGCATTTTACCAAAATTGATTATATCAAAATTTTCCTTTTTAGTAATCTTACACTTTCCCATAAATATAAATTATTTTCCTAGAGCTTTTTTAAATTTTTCGTAATCTCTTATATATTCTTTTGTTGAATAATCTACATCGCATAATACCAAAAAAGAACTTTTGTTTTTTTTAAACTTAATCGTGCACCAATGCAATGGTGGCACAACTAAAATTTTTTTATGCCCTTCACTTAATGTAAAGTTGTAATTTTTTATTTTTTTTATACTTATCGAAGATTGACCTGTTAATGGGACAAAAATTTGAGTACATTCTTTATGAGCATGGTTACCCCTAATATGACCCTTGTTGCCTTTAACAATAAAAATTCTTTTTGCTTTAAAATTATTAATTCTATTCAAATAAATTGGTATCAATGTACCATTAATATTAGAAAATTTTTGTGTTTTGAAAATTTTTGGCTTTATGATTTTGATTTTTTTCATTAAAAGAACACAATTTAGTTTTATATGTTACAAATTACAATATAGTTATTAATATCTATAATGAAAAAAAAATATTTTATAAACAATCCTAAAGTCTATTTTATTGCTGAAATAGGTATAAATCACAATGGCGAAGTAAAAAATGCTTTAAAGTTAATTGAAGAAGCAAAATCTGCAGGATGTGATGCTGTTAAATTTCAAAAAAAAACTCCTAGAATTTCTACCCCTAAGCATGTTTGGGATAATCCAAAAGATACACCTTGGGGTAAAATGACATACATTGAATATAAAGAGAGAATGGAATTTAATAAAAAACAATATAAAGAAATCATTAAATTTTGTAATAAGCTTAAAATAGATTGGTCAGCCTCATGTTGGGACACAAAATCTGTAGATTTTATGGAAAGTCTAAGGATTCCTTACTATAAAGTTGCATCCGCTAGCATTACTGATTTAGCCTTATTAAAGAGGATTAAGAAAACCAAGAAACCTGTAATAATTTCGACTGGTATGAGTACAATGGCACAGATTAATAAAGCAGTAAAAATATTAGGTTCAAAAAATTTAGGTATTCTTCATTGTAATAGTAGTTATCCAGCTAGATACGAAGAATTGAATCTTAGATTTATTACAAAATTAAAAAAAATTTTTCCAAAGTCTATAATAGGATATTCTGGACACGAAAAGGGACTTTCTCCAACAGTTGCCGCTGCTGTTTTGGATGCAAAAATAATAGAGAGACATATTACACTCGATAAAGCAATGTGGGGAACTGATCAACTAGCATCTATCGAATCAATGGGCTACGCAAGAATTATTAGAGATACGAGAATTATTGAAAAATCACTGGGTGAACCAAAAAAAGTTGTATTTAAAAGTGAATATGAAGTAATGAAAAAATTAAGAGCCACAAATTAGTTTATTAAACTTTAAATGCATAAAGAATTATTAAAAGAAAAATTAAAAGGTCCAATTTTTTCAATCATTACACCATTTAAAAAAAATGAAAATATTGATTATCAAGCATTATCAAAATATATAAAATATTTGTATATAAGAGGGGCGAGATGTTTTTATGTAATGGTCTATAATTCAAGACTCAGTCTTTTGGATGAGCAAGAAATTATTAAACTTAATTTATTCGTAATAAAATGTGTAAAGAAAATTAATAAAGAAAATGTAGTAATTTGTGCCGAGCCATATCACACAAGTACAAAAAAAAGCTTGCAACTCATCAATTTATTTTCAAAAAATGGTGCGGATATTGTGAGTTTAATTTTTGGAGAAAAATTTTATTCAGAAAATCAAATATTCTCTCACTTTAAGAAAATTAATAAATTATCAAAATGCAAATTACTACTTCATCAGCAGCCATTTGAAAATGGAATATCATCAAATCCACCCACAATAAATTATTCAGTGAAACTCTTAAAAAGGATCGCAAGACTAGATAAATTTATTGCCATGAAGGAAGATGCAAAGAATGAAAAATTAACAATTGATATATGCAAATCTACTAAAAAAGATTTGATAATTATAACTTCAGGTGGGGGTAAAAGACAATGGTTAAAAGCTGCTAAATTTGGCTGTCAGTCATGGCTATCTGGCATTTCAAACTTGGATCCTAAAATAGCTATCGATTTTTATGATTTTTATAAAAAAAAAGAAAAAAAAGAAATTGCAAAAATAATTAAGAATTTAGAGGATCCTTTTTTTAAGATAAAAAATAAATATGGATGGCATTTAACAATAAAAGCTATGCTTGAATGTAAAAATATTTTCAAAAGATTTGAAAGGGCACCATTAGCTCATGTTGAAAGTAAAGGCTATAAGGATATAAAAAAAGTTTTTATGAAAATGAAAAAAAATTCATTAACTTTATTTAAATCAAAATATATAGTTTAAGAATGAATATTATTGCATTTATACCAGCTAGAAGTGGCTCTAGTAGATTAAAAAATAAAAATATAAAGCTATTAAATGGAGAGCCACTCATTTACTGGACTGTTAAATCAGCCATTAAAGCAAAAGTTTTTGATAAAATTATATTTAGCTCAGACTCAAAGAAATATTATAATATTTTAATTAAAGCCCTTAAAAAAAACAATTTACCCATAATTAAAATTTTTTTTGATTTGAGAAAAAAAAAAGATGCAAACAAAAACAAAAAAATATTTGATTACATAAAAATAGATTTAGAAAAAAAATATTCTTTCAAAAAAAAAGATTTGTTAGTTCAATTGTTGCCAACAGGACCTTTACGCTCAATTAAGACAATTAGAAGAGCAATTAATTTAGCAAAAAAGACAAAAAAAAATGTATTTTCTGTTAATGAATATGATTTTCATTTATCTTTTGCAATGCAAGTTTTAAAAAGGGGTAATTGGAAATCTGTTTTTAAAAAAAGCCCATTAGAAACAGGAAATACAAGAAGTCAAAATCAAAAAAAATATTATAGACCTAATCCATTAATTAATTGTCTATGGATAAAGAATATAAAAAAAAATAGGAAGACAATTTATAAAAATGCATTAGCATTACAAACTGATAAATTAGAGTCTTTTGATATTGATAATTTGGATGATTTTAATTTAGTGAAGTCTATTGCAAAAAATTTTAATAAAAATAAATAAAGACTAATTTCAAAATGAAAAAAAAAATAAAATTAATTAGTCCCAATATTTTTCTTAGTGAGAGTATCGCAATTATTGGAAATAGCTCATCTATATTAAGAAAAAAATTAGGTAGTGTTATTGATAGCCATGATGATGTTGTGAGATTTAATAGAGCAAAAACAAAAAGTTTCGAAGATTGTGTTGGAATAAGAACTACATTAAGAGTTATAAATAATCCAACGTTTATATGCGCTAATTTTAAACCAGGATATGGATGGAAAGAAAATGATCCTGACACTGATTTTGCTTTAACTTTAAAAAATATAAATATAATAACAATCAGTCCCACCACCATAAAAAAAAATCTTAAAATCAAATACAGTAAAAAAGAAAATAAGTATTTTTTTTTTAGAAAATTTTTTTTTGCAATTCATTGTTTGCATTTATTTCTTAAAAAATTTATCAATTTTTTTTAATTTATTGAGTATTATATTTCATCGAAAGAATTTTTCTATTGGACTTTATACAATATTATTATGCGTAATTTCAGGGATTAAGCCCAATCTTTATGGATTTGATCTTTCAGAGAATATGAAGTTGAGAAGTCATTACTGGGAAAAAGTCGGTAAAGTTGGAAAATTTCATGATCTATCAAAAGAACATAATATTATAAAAAAATTATTAGAATTAAATTTTGTTAAATTACATATATAGTTTAGGTACATAATTATGGATCAAATAAATTTAAATATAGATACTAATGGGTTTAAAAAATTAGATGGTAATTTCTTTGGACTCAAAAATGACATGCTAAAAGATTTCGAAAGTGTGTATGAAAATAAAAAATTCAGAAATAATAATTATAAAAATACTTCAATTATAAATCAATTAGAGGATCTAGAAAAATTTCAACAAGTGAAACCTCTTTACAACAAAATTAATCAAATTTTTTTATTCAATAATATTACCAATTTAGAGTTTGATGATATCTGGTTTGTAAAATCGCTTGAGGAGATATATGAGCCTTCAAAATTACCATATGTTCCTCATATTGATAAAATTAGGAAGTTGAAAGTAATGATTTATTTAAATGATGTAGAATTAGAAGATGGTCCATTATTTATAACTAAAATAAACTCTATAAAATATGAAGAATTTAGAAAAAATTTAAAACTTGATTACAAAGCTAAGCAAGAAAATATTGTTAAAGATATTGATATCAAAAATTTTTCTCCTCAGGTGGGAAGTTTTGGAACGGCTATATTTTTTGATACCAATGCACCTCACTTTGCGGGAAAATTATATAATAATAAATCAATGAGAAAGATAATTAGATTTAACTTTAGATTTAAAAAACAGAGTATAATTAAAAAAATTTATCTTAAAATATTTAAAAAATAAATGAATATAATAATAACAGGTGGCCTTGGTCACATAGGCTCTAAGTTAATACATAATTTAACTAAAATAAAAAATCTTAAAAAAGTTTATATAATTGATAGCGCAAAATCTAACAATTTAAATGTACTTTTTAATTTAAAATTTAAAAAAATAAAAATTAGATTTATTCAAGAAGATTTATTAGATGAAAAAATCTTATATCAAATAAAGGATAAAATTGATGTAGTTATACATTTGGCATCAATAACAAACGCAGAAGCTTCATTTAAGATAAAAAAATTAATCTATTTAAATAATTATGGAATATTTAAAAATATTGTTAAATTTTGTATATCTAAGAAATCTCATTTAATACATTTATCAAGCACAAGTATTTATGGAAAACAATCAACTCTAGTTGATGAAATGTGTAAAGATTTAAAACCGCAAAGTCCTTATGCAAATATAAAATTTTTAGAGGGAAAACTTCTTAAAAAAAAGACTAATAAATTAAAATTTATAACATTGAGGTTAGGTACAATCACGGGTGTTTCACAAGGTATGAGATTTCATACAGCTGTAAATAAATTTTGTTTTAAGACTGTTTTAAGAGAAAGTATACCTGTCTGGAATAACGCCATAGATCAGTACCGACCATATTTATCTTTAGAAGATGCAATCAAAACAATGCTTTTGATAATAAATCATAAAAAATTTGATAATCAGATTTATAATGTTTTAACTGCAAATCATACAGTTAGACAAGTCTTGATGATGATTAAGAAGCTCAAATATAAAATGAATATTATTAAAACCAAATCACCAATTTTAAATCAAAATTCATATAAAGTAAGTAGAAAAAAAATTGAAAGGTTTAAAATAAAATTTAATAAAAATATTTTTAAAGATATAAAGGACACTTTAAACCTAGTTAAAAGTCTTTATTAGTAATCTTTTTTTTTAAAATAAAAATTTATTTTTTCTACAATAAAATCAATTTCTTCAAGAGTATGCTCTTCAGAAATGGGTAAACTTAAAATTTGTTTCCCTAAATTATTACTATTTTTAAGTTTTAAATTATTTTTAAAAAATTTTAATTCATTTAACATGTAAGGATAATGCACCATTGTTTCAATATTATTTTTCGTTAAAAATGACATTAGTTGATTTCTTTTTTTTGTTCTTATTACAAATTGGTGAAAAGAACATGTGTTTTTTTTATTTAATTTAAAAAGTGACACCTCATTTATTTTGCTCAGACCCTTAAAGTAAATTTTTGCAATTTTATTTCTAGTTTTTATTACGTGATTGTATTTTTTTAATTTAATATCTAAAACAGCTGCATTTATTGTATCCAATCTTGAATTTCTGCCAGAAAACTTATGATCGTATTTTCCTAAAGCTCCATGATTACGCATTCTCATAATGTTTTCATAAAGTTTTTTTGAATTAGTTACTACCGCACCACCATCACCAATCCCACCTAAGTTTTTTCCTGGAAAAAAACTAAAAGTTCCTAAATCACCAAATGTTCCCACATGTTTTGATGCTATTTTAGAGCCATGAGCTTGAGCACAATCCTCAATTAATTTAATTTTTTTTTTGTGTAATATCTTTTTTATTTTAATCACATCGCTTGGTATTCCATAAAGATGTACTGCAATAACTGCTTTTGTTTTTTTTGATATCTTTTTTTTTAAATCATCAATATTAATTGAGTAATCACTTAAGTTTATGTCACAAAATTTTACTTTATAACCGCTATTTATTACTGCTTCTGCAGTTGAAATCCATGTATTTACTGGAACAATTATCTCTGAACCTTTTTTTAAATTTAATGATGAAACAGCCATCTCAAGTGCATCAGTTCCATTTCCTACAGCCACACAATACTTAGCTTTAACAAAACTTTTGAAATTTTTTTCAAAATTAAGCACTTCATACCCACCTACAAATTTTGAGTTTTTAATCAAAGTGTTAATCTTTTTAAAAATTATTGATTTATCAATAATAAGTTTATATAGATTTGTAAATTTTATTTTCATTTTAATACGATTTCTTCTATAACATTTTTATATTTTTTAAAATTTTTTTTTCATCAAACATTTTTTTAATTCTATTTCTTGATTTAGAAATTTTTTTTGAGTAATTTTAGATAAACAGTATTTAATTTTACCCACATAACCATCTATATCAGGTGGTATAATTTTTATATCATAGATTTTTTTTAATATATTACTAATTCTTAAAGCAGCTATAAACGCACCACCTCTTGATTTTGATAAGTTGGTTATCAGAATTATCTTTAGTTTATTCATATTTTGAATATGTTTATATTTTTTTACAATTTTTTACACATAAATATATAAATGAAAAACATATCACCAATTATATTATTTACCCACACACGATTAAACCTTTTAAAAAAATGTATAAAATCATTAAAAAAAAATAAACTTGCTCAAGAAAGCACACTATATATTTTTTCAGATGGTCCAATAAACAAAAAACAAAATAAAAAAATTGCCAAGGTAAGATTTTACTTAAAGAGAATAGATGGATTTAAAAAGGTAAAAATATTTTTTAAAAAAAAAAACTATGGTCTATCAAAAAATATAATCAATGGAGTAACAAAAATTTTAAAGAAGGAAAAGAAAGCAATTATTATAGAAGATGATTTAATTTTCGATAAGTTTTTTCTTGAATTTATGAATTCTTCTTTAAATAAATACGAAAATAAAAAAAAAGTTTGGCACATTTCTGGCTGGAACTATAATATTGATTTAAAATTAAAAGAAGACACTTTTTTTACAAGGGGCATGAACTGCTGGGGATGGGCAACATGGAGGGATAGATGGAAGTATTTTGAAAAAAATCCAAAAACAATTATAAATACGTGGGATAAAAATAAAATAAGTAAATTTAATTTTGATAATTCAATTAATTTTTTCTCTCAAATTTTAAAGAATAATAAAAAAGTTTTAAATACATGGGCTGTTTTTTGGTATGCAACAATTTATGAAAATAAAAAACTTTGTTTAAATCCAAAAAAAACTTTTACTGAAAATATTGGAGAGTCACCAAGTGCAACTAATACTAAATCAATTGACAAAATTTTTTCTACAAATTTAATTCAACGAAGTAAAAATGATATAATATTTCCAAATGAATATAAAGAGAACTTGTATGTTCTTAAATTAATAAAAAATAAAATTAAATCAAATAAAGTTAAACAATACATTAAAAAAATAGTTAAAAAGCCAATAAAATTTTTCAAAGCTTATTTAAAAAAAAATTAAAGTGTTTTAATTTTTTTTTGGAATTCAATAAAACTCATATGACTTTTATCCCTTAAAGATAAAATTGGTCTTTTAGTTTTCCATTTTATTTTAATTTTTTTATCATTATAGGGAATGCCTCTTTCATTTTTTGCATCTCTATAATTATCTAAATGATATAAAATCGAAGCATTTTTAGAAATACATTCATATCCATGAGCAAAATAATTTGGTATAAAAACTGAGTCACCTTCTTCCATTAAAAAATAATACACTTTCATAAAATTTTTTGATTTCTTATTTAGATTTACCGAAACGTCTATTATTTTTCCTGATAAAACTGTAATAATTTTTGTTTGTTTATTTTTAAGCTGAAAATGCATACCCCTAATCACATTTTTTTTTGAATATGCCATCGCTGTAAACTTGGCTGAAGTTCTAAAATCTCTTTTTAAATAAAGCTCTTGAAAATAGCCTCTTTGATCAAAATATCTTTTTTTTTTCAAAATAAATGGTTTATTAAATTTTTCCATATTTAAAATATTTGTATGCTATGATTCATATATACTTAATAACCATATTTTTTAAAAGTTGAAATTGTTTTTTTTAAAACTTTCTTAATAGTAAAATAATTTAATATTTTTTCTTTAGTTAATATTAAATTAGAAATTTTTTTATATTTTGGTGAATAATAATTATCAAAATTATCTATTCCTGTGACGTTGAATTTCTTTTTTAACAGCAACTGTGTTAAGCTGAACTCTATAAATCCTGCTGATCCAGTGATAAGAATTTTCATTATTTTTAATAAAATTATATTCTTTATATTATTCGTTATTCATTGTAATTAAATAAATAGTTAGTTATTTCAATGAAAATATCAATTATCACTGTGGTAAAAAATGATGAAAGGTTTATTGAAAAAACCATTAAATCTATAATAAATCAGAATCTACCAATTGAATATATAGTTGTTGATGGGAATTCTACCGATGCTACTTTTGAAATTATCAAAAAATATCAAAATAAAATTGATCTAGTAATTAGCGAAAAGGATGATGGCCTATATGACGCCATGAACAAAGGTATTAAAAATGCTACAGGTGATATAATTGGTATTTGTAATTCAGGTGACATAATACTTGAAAATAAACTTCAAATTGTACTTAATGAATTTGAAACAAAAAAATTAGACTTTGTTTTTGCTACAGTAAAAAGAAATTACACTGGTGGTGCAATCATCAAATCTGGATTTAATGAAAGAAGAATCAATTATAACTTTGATTTTGCAACTTGCCATTCAACTGGTTTTTATATCAAAAATAGTGTCCAGAAAGAAATTGGCACTTACGATACTAGTTTTAAATGTTCTGCTGATTATGATTTATTTTACAGATTAATAAACTTAAAAAAATACATAGGTGGATCAACACCTAAGGATTTGATTATAGGTGAAGTTGCTAAAGGTGGTTTATCTTCACAAATTAGCTTTTTTAATCATTTAAAAGAAGAAGCAAAAATAAGATTTAAAAATAAACAAAGTTTTATTTTAATAATTCTAATTTTTTTAAATGCTATAATCAAAAAATTATTTAAATAATGAAAATTTTTTACTGGGGGCCACATATTTCTAAAGTTGCAACTGTGAGTGCAATTATAGAATCTACAAGAAGCCTTGGAAGATATTCTAAAAAAAGTTAGATTTATCGTTAATTGATGCTTATGGTGAATGGAGTGATTTTAATGATGAAAAAATAAATATAATTTATCGGAAAAAAACTAAATCTACTTGAAGAGTTTTACCATTTTTTTTATTTGTAAATCCTCTATCTATAGACCAAATTTTAAATCCCAGACTTTGAATCTTATTAATCATTTCAATCCAACTGGTTTGTCCTTCATATAAGTCTGTTAGAGATACTTCTACTAATAGGCCTTTAAATTCTGAAATAACATTTTTAGCACCTTCTAAGACTTGTTCTTCATAGCCTTGTACATCAATTTTTAAAAAACAATTCTTTTCTCTTTTATTTAATTCTTCATAAATATCATCTAGCTTCTTTTGTTTTACAGTTTGTTTATCAATAAATCTAGAATCTGGTGAAACGTCACAATGTTCTTTATTTATTTGGAGAACACTTGATGATACTGAATTTTTTGAAACATTTATTTCTATTTCATTATTTTTATTTCCAATAGCGCACCTTTTATAAACAGACCAATTATCATCATTTTGTGAATTAGATTTAAGTTTTTCAAATTCTAATTTTAAAGGCTCAAAACTTATAACTTCATTTTTATATCCATAAAACCGAATATCTTTTGTGAATTGTCCTTCATTAGCACCAATATCAAATATATAATTAATTTTTTTTTCTTTAAACGCAAGCACAAGTCTGTAAGAATTATTAAATTGATCTACAATTTTAATTAATTTTAAATTAAAAACTTTTAAAAATACATTTATTATTTTTTTAATTAATTGCATATTTATTTATAGTTTTAATTAGTTTATTATAATCTTTTAAAACTTTAACATAAGAAAACTCTTGCTTTACATGAGCCATAGAATTTTTTGATAATTTATGATAATTTTTTCCACTTAAACACCAATATATAGAATTTTTGATGTGACCAATACTTTGATTTTTTAATAACCAACCATTTTTTTTATGTGAAATAACTTCGTTTATTCCTCCAATATTGGTTGAAATGTTAGGTGTACCACAAGACATAGATTCAATCATTGAATAGGGAATGTTTTCGTGTCTTGATAAACAAAATACCAGATCTGCAGAATTATAAAGGTCTCTCAATTTATTATCATCATCTTTAAAATTTACATAATGTATATTCTTATCAAACATGTCTCTCTCGGAAATAGAATGGCCTAAAACTATAAAATTAATCATCCTCTGATCTTTAAAATTATTAATAATTTTTAAAAAAATATCACCACCTTTTCTAAAATTTTTTAATCCACCTTTTGCAACAAATAAAATCAATTTTTTTCTCGTAGGTAATTTTAATTTTTTTCGACATTTTTCTTTATTGATTTTTTTCCAGAAAAGAACATTTACAGGTGTATTTATTTTTTCTACCTTGTGATTTTTTAGCATTATGCTACAGCTCGCTTGTTTTTTAAGCCAGTGACTTGACGCAACAAAAATTAATTTTTTATGTTTGCTTAAATATTTCATTTTAAATCTCCATGAAATGTAATTAAAAATTTCATAAAAACTTAAAGTTTTAATTTTAAATTTTTTTCTATATAAAGAATTTTCAAAAAAATGTTTTATCCCTCCAAAAAACCACATATCATTTATAAATATTAATGTAGGTTTACGAAATGATATTATGTCTTTTACTGATAAAAATTCATAAACATAATTAACCAAAACTATATCACTTGATAGTTTGTGATGATCAAAAAATTTAAATATTTGGGGTAAAGTATTTGTAATTTTATTGTTTCCTTTAAAAATAATTTTTATATATCTATTAATGATTTTAAATAATTTTATTTTGAGGAAATTTATTTTTTTTTTACAAGCATCTTCTTCTGTGAAGAATTTTACACTATTTTTTCGTGATATTTTTAGTGCATTCCCAAGCTCTACAGCAGCCTTATAGGCGCCTCTTGAAGATTTATTTTGACTAATAATTAGAATTTTTTTCATATAAAATGATATTTATAATGAGATAGCATATTTGTAGTATTTTAATATAATAATTAATTAAATGACATCAATACCAAAAAAAATTCTAATTATAGGTTACTCTTCTTTTGTTCAAAGAAGAGTAATTCAATCACTTAAGAAAATCAAAAATATTAAGATATTTATTAGTTCAAAGTCTCATAAAATAGATAATAATAAAAAAATATTTTTTAATGACTATGAGCAGGCTCTAAAAACAAAAAAATTTGATTATGTTTATATATCTTTAATAAATAATCTTCATTTTCATTATGCAAAAATGGCACTAAATTTAGGATATAATGTAATTGTTGATAAACCAATTACAACTTCATTTTCCGAAACTAATCAACTTTTGAAGATTGCCAGAGAGAAAAAATTATTATTATGTGAATTGATAATCTTTAATCAACATGCTGTTTTTAACAAAATTTCAAATATTATTGGCGGAAATAAAAAAATAGAAGCAATTCATGCAAACTTTAATGTACCAGTGGTTGGTTCTCTTAAACATATCTCAAATATTCACGGTGACTGTAAATATAACATGGGTCCTTATGCAGCTTCAATCATTAGAATTTTTTTTAATGGAAAATTTAAAGAAAATTTAGTTATAAAAAATCACTTCAACAAGCCTTTCAATAAAACTAATAAAGAATTTTCTGTGCTTATTAAAGACAAATCAAAGATATTTTTTGGAAATTTCGGTATTGGTAAGGAATATCTTAGTAATTTAATTTTTTTTGGGAATCAAAAAATCATAAAAATACCTTTTCAGGCATTTGCTTTACCCTGTAATAAAAATATAAATCTTATCATTAAAAATAAAAATAGAAAATATACTGTGAAATTAAAAGATGATTATATTAAAAGAGTTTTTGAAGATATTATCAACTCTAAATATAATTTGACTCATTACTATAATAAAATAGATATGGACAACAGAATAAAAAAGAAATTAAAATTAATTTGATAAAATGAATTTAAACCAATTAAGAAAAAAGATTATTAGTAATAGCAAGAATGAAAATTATGATATAAAAAAAGTATTAATTTGGCTCAAAAAAAGGGTTAAAGAAGATAAAACTAAAGTTAAAAAAATAACTATTAACGATTTGAAAGATTGGAATGTTCATTCAAATGGAAATATTTTTCATAAAAGCAATCAATTCTTTTCATTACAGGGAATACAAACTGAAAATGCAACAAATAGAGAAATTAAAAAATGGGATCAACCAATTCTTTTTCAGAAACATGGTGGAATTTTAGCTATACTAGTAAGAGAAAAAAATAGCAAAATAGAATTTCTTCTTAATGCCAGAAGAGAACCTGGTGATGGAAAAGGCGAATTGAAGTTATGTCCATCCTTTTCTGCTACACAATCTAATATGAATTTAGCACATGGTGGAAAAAAAACTGAATTATCTGAATTAATTATTGACAGCAAAAATGTGATTGGAAAAACCTTACATTATGAAGAAGGTGCTAGATTTTGGAAAAAACCTAATAAGAACTTATTAATTTTTTTAGAAAAAAAAAATTATAAAAAAATCAAAAATAAAAATTTTATCTGGCTTAACTTAGCCCAAATTAAAAAGTTAAACTTAATTAATGGTATAATTAATCCATTTGTTAAGACAATTTTATTTATGATTTAAACATGAAAAAAATTCTTAAACAGATTTATCTTTTTTTTTTAAAATCGCTTAGTCCTAAAGTTGAATCTTCAAAATATCAAATTAATCATTATGGTACAAATTATGGTGGTTATGACATTATAGATAATTTGGAGATAAAAAATGTTATTAGCTGTGGTCTTGGTGAGGATGCATCATTTGATGTTGAAATACTTAATAGAAAAAATTGCAAAGTATATATGGTTGATCCGACGCCTAAGGCAATAAAACATTATGAACAAATTAGAAATAATTTTGGATCAAAAAGAAAGTTTGAATACTCTAACGATGGAAAACAACCAGTAGAATCTTATAATCTAGAAAAAATTAATGAAACAAATTTTATTTTAATTGATAAAGCTATTTATAATTCTAGTAAAAAATGGCTAAAACTTTATCAACCGTTAAATGAAAATTTTGTTTCTGCATCTTTAAATCAGATTAAAAACCATAATCAAAAATTTTTTTATGCAGAAATTATAACTTTAGATGAAATAATTAAACAATACAAAGTTCATAATATAGATCTTTTAAAACTAGATATTGAGGGAGCAGAAGTCGACGTTATTCATGATTTCTTAAAAAAAAATATCTACCCAAAACAGTTGCTTGTGGAATTTACAAATCAAAGAACATATAGCCTAATTCATCATTTAAAAATTTATTTTGTTGATAGAAAATTGAAAAAAAATAACTACACTTTAGTTTTTAAGAATAACAAAGGTGATTTTACTTACTTGTTAAAAAAATAAACAATAATTTTTTTTAAAATAGTACCATTTTGTTTTTTTATTTTAGGTTAAATATCTTTTACTATTTACAACGGGCACAGTAATGCCATTAATTAATTTATTTGCTGAAATATTAAATTCAGTACCTTTAACCTTGTTGCCATTTTTTTTAATGAAGCACAACAGCATTCCATCTCCACAGCCAAAATCTAAGATACTATCTTTTTTTTATATACTTCTTTATTCGTAAGTATTTAAGATATTTAAAGATATTAAAAATTTTTTCAAAAAAAGGGTTAAACTGCTTACCATCTTCACTTCTATAGTTTTTGTTTGTATATAGTTCTTTTAAATTTTGGATTGTTAATTTTGGAATAGTAATTGCATTATTACATTGATGACATTTGTAAATTTTGAAACCATTAATAGCCGCAACTACGCTTTTTTTGAAGCAGAAGATTTGCAAAGAAAACATTTTTGATTTTTCATTGTGTTTATCTAGTTTATAATTAAATTCTTCTGTAACATATTTGTTAAAAATGATCTAAAACATTAAAAATATTTAATAATATTTAATGAAATTAATATCAATTATTATTCCATATTACAAAAAACGTAATTATATCCTTCGTGCTATTAATTCTGTTTTAAGCCAATCATATAGCAACTATGAAGTTATAATAGTTTACAATGATAGAGATACACAAGACTTGTACTATCTTCGTGAAATTGAAAAAAAAGATAAAAGAATTAAGGTTATTAAAGATAGTGCTAAGTTGGGTGCGGGGTATTCTCGAAATGTTGGTATTAAAAAAAGTAAAGGACAATTTATTGCATTTTTAGATAGTGATGATGAGTGGAAAAAAAATAAACTTCAAATTCAGTTAAATTTTATGAACAAAAATTCTTGTCTAATGTCTCACACATCTTATGAAATAATAAATAATAAGAATAAAGTTATTGGGTATAGGAAAGCCAAAAAAAATTTGTTATACGCGGATCTATTAAAATCTTGTGATATTGGCTTATCAACAGTGATGTTAAACAAAAGAATTTTATTTAATCAAAAGTTTCCTAACATTAAAACAAAAGAAGATTATGTTTTATGGTTAAAACTAACAAAAAAAAATATTAAAATTTCAGGTATAAATATTCGTTTAACTAAATGGAGAAAATTAACTGATGCACTGTCCTCAAATAATATTCAAAAAATAACTGATGGATTTAGAGTTTATAATACGTATATGAAATTTAATTATTTCAAATCTTTTATTTATCTAATAAAATTATCTATCAACTCAATATTAAAAAAAATATGAGTAATTTAATTCAATTTATATTATTAGTGTTATCAATCTTTTTATTAAATAAATTGTTAAAAAAAATGAATTGGCTATGCAGTAATACAGGGGAATCTCATCAAAACTTTACCAACAAAAATAGCGTGCCATTATCTGGTGGATTTTTCATAACAATTGGATTTATTTTTGGACTTAGAGAGCTATCAAATGGATTTTATTTACATATCTTTTTAATTTTTTTTTTAGGAGTATTGTCAGATTTGAACATTTTAAAATCTCCTATAAAAAGATTTTTTTTACAAATTTTATTAGTATTTTTTTTTGTTGTAACTTCTAATTTACAATTAGGAAATACAAGAATTATGTTTTTAGATTATTTATTGAGTAATCAATTTTTTAATTATTTTTTTGTTCTATTTTGCATTACAATTGCCATAAATGGAAACAATTTTACAGATGGTTTAAATACTTTAGTTGTTGGATATTATTCTGTCATTCTGCTCTTTATTTACTATCTTAAAACAAAACAGTTAATCTATATTGAAAATATTGACTTTAATTTTTTATTAATTTTTTTTAGTGTTATTTTTTTATTCAATTTTTTTAATAAACTATTTATTGGTGATAGTGGTGCGTACATCATTGGTTTTGTTTTTAGTGTAATTTTGATTAAAATTTTTATGAACAATCAGCATGTTTCTCCTTTTTTTATAGTTTTATTACTTTGGTATCCCTGTTTTGAAACTTTATTTTCAATAATTCGAAAATTATTGATTGGAAGATCTCCATTAAAGCCAGACAAAAACCATTTACATCAATTATTGTATTTGATCTTAAGAAATACTTTCAAAAAGAATAACTATTTTGCTAATGTGATTACGGCAAATTTAATTATTATTTATAATATATTAATTTTTATGATTGCAGCTAAAAACCCATTTGAGTCACAATTTCAAATAATTCTAATTATTGTTAATACCTTAGTATATGCATTGATTTATACTAGATTATTTTATTTAAAATTAAAAAAGGGCGTGTAGTTCAGTGGTAGAACGCTACGTTGACATCGTAGAGGCCATAAGTTCAATTCTTATCACGCCCACCATATAAAAATATTTTAATAATGTAGGTTAATATTTTAAATCCATCTCTAAATTCATTAACTTTTTTTTTACCCATAAACCGTTTGCGTTCGTATGAAAATATTGATGAAATTACAAATTTATTTATTGTTGCCTTATAAGGGAGCTCTATACAAAGCTTAAAATCATTCTGTTTCAAGCCCAATTGCTTAATGCAACTGGTTTTACTCAAAACAAAAGTGTACAAAACATCAGTAAGTTTGATTGATAAAAATATTTTACATATAGTAGAAAAAATTTTATTTCCAATAAAAGTCAATAAACTATCATCGTCACTACCACCATTTTTTTGATATCTAGAAGCAAAAACAAAATCAGATTTTGAATTTTTGATAAGCTCAAACATTTTAGGGAGCTCAGTAGGATTAAATGAGCCATCAGCATTAAATATACATACATAATCTGTATTTGTATTATTTATCCCATTTATTAATGCATTCCCATAACCAGTTCCATTTTGGAAAATAATTTCACAATCTAAATCTTTTATAGAATTAATTGTTTCAACATCATCTTCTTTTAAAATTA
>MDTF01000648.1_pt1 | contig 24331 bp, 23 predicted proteins | sample 811191 | NCBI WGS metagenome assembly MDTF01 (sample SAMN05326649, study PRJNA326480) | marine metagenome | isolation source: seawater | place: Southern Ocean | collected 2011
ATTAACTAGCCCGAGTGGTGGAATTGGTAGACACAAGGGACTTAAAATCCCTCGATAGAAATATCGTGCCGGTTCAAGTCCGGCCTCGGGTACCATTAGTTTAGTAAGTCATGGTTTTATAAACCTTATTTAAATGAATATATGTTGTAGAATTAGAAGAATATAAGATAGATCAAATTTCTTATAAGTCTTAATAAAAGTTGAGGAACAATAGATTGAATAATGATACTAAAATCCTGTCAGAAACTGATGAATTAGATTTATTTGCTTTATTTGATGTAATTTGGTCAGGTATCGCAATCATATTATTTGTAACGATTGTCTCTGGACTTGGGTCTATTTATTATGCTCTTTCAATTCCAAATCAGTATAAAGCTGAGGTAGTCTTAGCTCCTGCTCAAAAAAAATCAGAGGGTGTTTCTTCAGTTGGCGGTGAAATGTCAGGGTTGGCTTCATTGGCAGGTATTAGCAGTTCTTCTGGTGGTAATGATTCTCAAATTACTCAAGAGATTATGAAATCTAGAGATTTTATAGAGAGGTTTGTTTCGCAAGAAAAACTTGAGGTGCCGTTATTAGCAGTTACTGGCTGGGATAAAGAAAAAAATAATCTGATTCTTAACCCTGAGATTTATGATAATGAAAAGAATGTATGGTTATCTGAAGATGGTCCGCCAATAGGTTGGAAATTATATCTAGCCTTTAGAGGTAAACTAAATATTGTTCAGAATAAAGTTACAGGCTTTGTCACTGTTAGTTTTGAGCATTTCTCCCCAGAGTCTGCTAAAAATATCCTAGATGCATACATCAATGAAATTAATAGTCATATGCAATTGAGAGAAATCAATCAAGTCACTCGTAATATTGAATATTTGCAAAATCAAATTATGCTAACAGACATTGCACAAATGCAATCAATATTTTATAAACTTATTGAAGCACAAACAAGAGATAGAATGCTCGCAGCGGCTACACCAGATTATGCGTTTGATGTAATTAATCCTGCTATGAAGCCTGAGCTAAAATCAAAACCAAATCGAGCTGTAATTTGTATCTTGGTTACTATTTTAGGTGCAATGCTTTCAATAATTTTTGTATTAATTAGGCACTTTATCAAAAATCATGATCAAGTAATCAAGTAATAATAAAGAATGAGATATTCATAAATATTTTGATGAACTTTAATAATATTCTTTTTAATTTTTTGGCTGTTTTCAGCAAGTCATGTTTTGAGCAGTAAAATAAAAATTACAATTGTTGGCTCAGGCTATGTAGGTATGTCACTATCAGTGCTCCTTGCTCAAAAAAACGATGTTACGATCCTAGACATAGATCCTGAAAGAGTGTCTAAGATTAATAAGAAACAATCTACCATCATGGAATATGATATTGAATCTTGGTTGACTAATAAGAAACTATCTTTGTCAGCTACCTTGAAAAGCAAAATAGCCTACAAAGCTGCAAATTTCATCATTATAGCGACTCCCACAAACTATGATGCCAAAACCAATTGTTTTGATACTGAATCTGTTCACTCTGTAGTTGCAGAAGCTATCGCATGCAACCCCAATGCTTTAATTATAATAAAATCAACTATTCCTGTAGGTTACACAGTTCATCTTCAGGATGAATTTAAGACAAATAAAATTATCTTTTCTCCTGAATTTTTGAGAGAAGGGATGGCCTTACATGATAATCTTTTTCCCTCAAGGATTGTGATAGGTGGTAATTGTGACTTAAGCCATCAGTTTGCTAATTTGCTTCTTCAAGTTGCTTTGAATAAAGATATTCAAACATTATTTATTCCTCCAACAGAGGCAGAGGCGATTAAACTATTTGCAAATACCTACCTTGCAATGCGCGTATCTTTTTTTAATGAACTAGATACCTATGCATGCGCTAATAATCTTGATGCTAGAAGTGTTATAGATGGTGTTTGCCTAGATAAGCGAATAGGTATTGGTTACAACAACCCATCATTTGGTTATGGGGGGTATTGCTTACCAAAAGATACAAAGCAATTGCTAGCAAACTATAATCAAATCCCTCAAGCTTTAATAGAAGCTATAGTTTCATCGAACAAATTAAGAAAAAATTTTATAGCTGATGAGATTATTATGAAAAAACCAGATTTAGTTGGGATTTACAGGCTGGCTATGAAAGAAGGTAGTGATAACTATAGATTTTCTGCTATACAAGATATTTTGAAAAGAGTTGAAGCTTATGGCATTGATGTTTTGGTTTTCGAGCCACTTCTAGAGAGTAAGAATTTCTTTGGATCTCCAGTATGTACTGATTTAAAGTTATTCAAAGACCAGTGTGACATAATTGTCACTAATAGGTTTGATGACGAGTTGATAGATGTTCAATCTAAAGTCTTTACAAGAGATATTTATCGAGAAAATTAGAAATTTTAAATAGATTATAGGATTAAATTATGAAGATTTTTATTACTGGTACTGCTGGCTTTATTGGATTTCATTTAGCAAAAATTTTGCTTGAAAGTGATTATCATGTTCATGGATATGATGGCATTACGGATTACTATGATGTTAATTTGAAGCTAGAGAGACATAAGATATTAGAAAGCTATCCTAAGTTTTCTAAAACTATTGGAATGTTAGAGGATCAAGATTTTTTAAACAAATCAGGCAAATTTTTTGCTCCAGATATTATTATTCACTTGGCTGCTCAAGCAGGAGTTAGATACTCTTTAGAAAATCCAAGAGCTTATATTGATAGTAATGTTATTGGTACATTTAATGTTATGGATTTAGCTCGAGATCTTGGCGTTCAACATCTCTTGATGGCATCAACCTCATCTGTATATGGAGCAAATACTGTAATGCCATTTGAAGAAACTCAAAATACTGATACGCCTCTTACAATTTACGCTGCAACTAAAAAAGCATCAGAATCAATGGCTCATTCATATGCTCACCTTTGGAATTTGCCTGTGACCATGTTTCGTTTTTTTACTGTTTACGGGCCTTATGGAAGACCAGATATGGCTTTATTTAAGTTTACTAAGGGAATCCTTGAGGGGACTCCTATTGATGTATATAACAATGGGGATATGTACAGAGACTTTACATATATTGATGACTTGGTTGTTAGTATAAAAAAATTGATATCCCAAATACCAGGAAAATCTCTAAATAAAGTTAGTAATGACAGCCTTTCTGCGGTTGCTCCCTATCGTATTGTAAATATTGGAAATTCAGATAAGGTGCAACTTTTAGCATTTATAGAGGCAATTGAAAACGAACTTGGCATTACTGCTATTAAGAATTTTATGCCAATGCAGGAGGGTGATGTACCTGCAACATGGGCAGATGCAAGTTTATTGGAGAATTTAACTGGGTTTAGACCCAATACCTCATACAAGCAGGGAGTTAAAAACTTTGTTGATTGGTATAAAGACTATTATTCAACTTAATATAAGCGGTAATTAATCATGATTAAAAATATAAAAAACATAAGGCTGGCTGTTATAGGATTAGGGTATGTGGGTCTTCCTCTAGCTGTTGCATTTGGTGAGAAACGACCAGTTATTGGTTTCGATATAAACAGGTCAAGAATTAAAGAGCTTAAAGATGGTTTGGATAATACTTTAGAAATCACTCCGGCTGAATTAGATAAAGCGAAAGGATTAGATTTTTCTTCAGATCCTGAATGTATATCACATGCTAATGTATATATAGTTACAGTTCCGACACCCATTGATCGTTATAAGCGCCCTGATTTAACACCTCTTGTAAAAGCTAGTGAATTAATTGGTCAATTCCTTAAACCAAGTGACATAGTTATTTATGAGTCAACTGTTTATCCAGGTTGCGTTGAGGAAGACTGTGTTCCAATACTAGAAAATGTATCAGGATTAAAATTTAATAAAGACTTTTATGCAGGTTATAGCCCTGAAAGAATCAATCCAGGTGATAAAAATCATCGCGTTACTTCAATTAAAAAAGTTACATCAGGGTCAACTAAAGAAGTTGCTATTATCGTAGATCAACTATATAAAAGTGTAATTATTGCAGGTACTCATCTAGCACCTAGCATAAAAGTAGCAGAAGCGGCTAAGGTAATAGAAAATACTCAGCGTGATATTAATATTGCGCTTATCAATGAGTTAGCAATGATATTTGATAAAATGCAAATAAGCACAAAAGATGTACTAGATGCAGCTTCTACAAAGTGGAATTTTCTTGATTTTCGTCCAGGACTGGTTGGCGGTCATTGCATTGGAGTTGATCCATATTATCTTACACATAAGGCGCAGTCTTTAGGATATCATCCTGAGCTAGTTTTAGCTGGACGTCGAATAAACGACGGGATGAGCAAGTATGTTGCAGATCAGGTTATCAGAGAAATGAATAAAGCTGGTTTTGTTATATCATCATCTCGTATTTTAGTTCTAGGCATTAGTTTTAAAGAAAATTGTCCAGATTTTCGTAACTCTAAAATTGTAGATGTTATAAATGGGCTTGAAGATTATGGAGTTAAGGTTGATGCTTATGATCCTTGGGTAAATGAAATTGATGCTCAAAATGATCTCAACATCGAATTAGTTAAGCTAGACAATCAAAAATATGAAGCAATTATTTTTGCTGTAGCTCATAATGAGTTCATATCAAATGGCCAGCTCTTGATTGAGAGTCATGGAGTAGAAAACTGCGTTGTATATGACCTTAAAAGCATACTTCCTAAAACACTTAGTTCGATCTCGCTCTAACTAAAATTTACCTATCAACCTGTCATGTTATTTTTAAATCATATCAAAGGATGATCTTTAAATGAAAAAGAAAAATGTAATATTTATAGTTATAGATGCAGTGCGTTCTTATAAATCAGGCTTGGACGAGAGAGATAGGTTAGAGGTATTTGACCAATTAGCTGAAAGAGAATTTTTTGTTTTAGATAAGCTTGTAGTATCTGCACCAAGTTCATTGATGTCATCTATAACTATGTTAACAGGATTACCATCTTTTTCACTTGCCCAAAATTATAATGATTTTAAGTGGGAAGAGGACTTATATAATGTAATACCCTCTAATTTATCAGAGATAGGTTACGATTGTTATGGCCTTTTTGGAGCTAAAGAAATGAGAGATAAATTAAAAGATATCTTTCCTCCAATACAAAAAGAGATTCTCCCTAAGGGAATAAATATCACTCAAAGGAACTGGAATAATCAATCATTACTCAAAGTAGTAAAAAATGCATGTGAAGTTTCCATTGACACATCAGAAAACCCATTCTTTTTAATGACTTGGTTTAATTCTCGATTTGATACAGAGACATCTGCAATTATTGATGAGCTCCTTAGCTATCTATCAAAGAAGTCCTATTATGATGATTCTTTGATAATAGTAACCGCTGATCACGGATATCCAGATCAAAGAAGAGGACTAACCAGCGATGGACCAGATTTAAAAAAATCAGGTAAACCACATGACTTAATTGTTACAGATGACAATATTTGCGTTCCATTGGCGATACGGTTTCCAACTGATTATACTGAGAATAAGACATTCTTGGATAAATTTCCCAAGCGACACATTTCACAAGCTTTACCTCAGGAATGTTTATTTCCTTCAATATCTGAGGTGCTTGATCTAAATCTCGAAGAAAAACCTTTAATGCCAGGTCGAGGTAGTATAAGAAATGAACTCTTTGAGCCTAATGATAGCCCGATTAGAAGTGATGCTAGGTTTATGTTCCAACCAAATCGAATCACTTCGGTCAGGGTTTCTGACCGCAAGTATGTAATGGATCGGGAGCATAACGAAGAGTTCTGCTACGACTTGATTAATGATCCTGCTGAGAAAGAGAAGTTATCTTCATCAGATATAAATATTGCTGATTTGAAGGAGTTCTATGAGGATAGTGAGAGCGAAGCTTTTATGATGTGGGCAGGAAAAGTATCTAAAAATTTAGATAATATTGCACTTAAAAAATTTATTCATAATGGTATTTTTAATGTTTTTTATCTTGGATCTACTAACTTTATTAATCCAATTTTAATGTCGTTAAAAAAATATAATGTAAAGATACATCTACATTCCAATATTAAGACTTTAAGTTTAATAGAAAAGGGTTTATTCGATACACACTCCAAGCTTGAAAAAAAAGTACAGGTACAAAAAGCTTTAGTTTTTGTAGAAGATACTCTCAATCCTGATTTTATTAATCTGCTTAGACTAATCAATGCTCGCTCAATAGGAATAGTCGATCCTTATATGAACATATACTCCTCAAGCAGAAAGCTGGTCTTAAGAAGTTTTATAAATTGGGCGCTAGGGCCATTTAAGAGAATGTCATACAAAAAAGATGTTTATAGATCTCATCCTGCACTTTTTTTTGATGATATAATTTACATTATAAATCGAGTTATCATTCTAATTTACAAGAAGGTAAAATCTTTTTTTTAATAAAGTGATTAAGAAAGTATTAATGAGTACATATTGTAAGGAGAAAAAATGATAATAGGGTATACCACTGGTGTTTATGATTTATTTCATATAGGTCATGTCAATTTATTAAATAATGCTAAGGCTATGTGCGATAAATTAATTGTTGGCGTGAGTACTGATGAACTAGTGGAAAAACATAAAAATAAACGACCTGTTATATCATTCTCAGAAAGGGCTGAGATTGTAAGAAATATTAAGTGTGTGGACTGTGTAGTTGCTCAGGAAAACTATGACAAAGAAGAAATGCACTCCAAACTTAACTTTGATGTTATGTTCGTTGGTGATGACTGGCACAACACTGAAAAATGGCAAGATGTTGAGAAGAATTTTGCCATTAAAGGTGTTCGTATTATTTATTTTCCTTATACTAAAACTACGTCTTCAACATTGATTAATGCGACATTAATTGATCTTAAAAACTCATAATTTTTAAAGGATAGCTGTCTAATGTGTGGAATTCTCTTTACAAACATTGAGAGTATTGGTAAATCACGGTTCATCGAATCTTTAAATCTAATGTCTTACCGAGGTCCAGATTCTCAGGGATATTATGAGCGTAATAAAGTTAAAATGGGCCATAATAGGCTAAAAATACTTGACCTTGATGATCGAAGTAATCAGCCTTTTCCTTCTCATTGTGGTCGATATTTATGTATTTTCAATGGTGAAATATATAATTACAGAGAGCTTGCAAAGCAGCATAAAATTGAATTGAAAACAACGAGCGACACGGAATTGCTTTTAGAGTTATACGTTCTGCATAAGGAAGAAATGTTAACAATGCTTAATGGCATGTTTGCCTTTATTATATATGATTTGCTTGATGATTCTTATTTTGTAGCCAGGGACAGACTCGGTATAAAACCCTTATATATTTATAGTAGTTCAGCGGGTATTGCAATCTCATCTGAGGTGAACGCTATTCTAAACTTTTTACCATCAAATCAAATTGATGAAATAGGCTTACGTCAGTACAAAAAACTGCGAACATTTTTTGACAATAGAACTTTATATAAAAACGTCTACATGTTCCCTGCGGGTCATTATTTTCAATCTGGAACTGAGCTTTCACCTTCAAATTGTACTAGGTATTGGACCTTGGATTTCACCCTAGATAAGGATATTGATGATGAAGAGGTAGAGTTCTTGCTGAAATCTGCTGTGCAGTATAGAAATATTTCTGATGTTCCCGTAGGTACTTATTTAAGTGGTGGCCTTGATAGCACAATACTTACTGCGTTAGCAAAACAGACACATAGCTGGACTGTCGGTTTTGAGGACAATAATGAGTTTGAGTTCTCGCAAATAGCTGCCAAAAAATATGGTGTTTCTCACCATGAGATAATTGTTGACTACGAAAACTTCATTCCTTCACTTAATGAAATTATAAAAATTCGTAAAGAGCCTCTGTCTGTACCAAATGAGGTGTTGCTATACCTCCTAACAAAACAAGTGAAGAAAGAAAATACAGTAGTTTTAAGTGGAGAGGGAGCTGACGAGTTATTTTTCGGTTATGATAAAATTTTTTGGTGGGCTCAATCAGCTGACTGGAGCGTTGAGGGTTTCGATAAATTTTATTCATATGGATCGGGAGCAGACCTTGAAATAGTAGAAGAGGTTATGTCAAAATATAATAATTACAGTACACCGCTAGAGAAAATATCAGCATTTTTTCAAAGAGACCATTTACACGGGCTTCTCAGAAGACTTGATAGCTCAACAATGCTTAATTCTGTTGAAGCGAGAGTGCCTTTTGTAGACCACAGGTTGATTGAGTTGATGGCTTCAGCCACTTTTAATTACCGCTCAGATCACGGTCAAGTTGTTAAAGCACCCCTAAAAAGAATTTTTTCAAGTATCATCCCTGATGAAGTGATTTACAGAAAAAAAATAGGATTTCCGGTACCTTTGGATAAAATTTTTAAGTCATCGGATTTGCAGCCAATGGATGCTTGGCTAGATCATAATTTAAACTACCTAATAAATAAGGTTTTGTAATAAGGAGAAAATAAATATGCCACTAAATATCAAAGAAGTACAAGAATATTGGCGAGGACAAAATGTCCCCCAACAATGGTATTCAAATAAAGAACCATTCAGCTTGCAATGGTTTAATGATTTATCAAAAAAGAGGTTTAAGACATTTTATAGTTATCTGCACAAAGATGCAGAGTTTGAATATCATTCAGGTGAGAAAGTCTTAGAGGTAGGAACTGGAATAGGGACAGATCTTGTTCAGTATGCTCTTAATGGAGCAAAAGTCTCTGGTATCGACTTGGGAGAAGATCAGGTTAGTTTTACTAAATTAAATTTCGACGTTAGAGGCTTGCCTTACGACGAAATTAAACAAGGCAGTGCTGAGGATATTCCTTTTGATGATAATGCTTTTGATTTAGTTTTATCATTTGGCGTTCTTCATCATACCCCAAATACCGAGCTTGCAATTCAAGAAGTTCGAAGAGTACTAAAAGAAGATGGCCAAGCAATAGTTATGTTGTATGCAAGAGGTTGGAAACATTATCTTAAAAGATGCTTTCTTCATGGCATTCTTCTAGGAAAATGGTTTAGATTTGGATTCTCGTGGCAAGCGGTATATAACGAAGTTTCTGAAGTTAATGGTGGCGCCCCAAAGACTGGTATCTATACAAAAAGACAAGTTAAGAAGCTGTTTAAAGACTTTCCTGAAGTAGTAATTGAAAAGAGAAGGTTAGGAGAATTTTTTGAGTATGCGCCGTATCGATCAAGAATTCTCCCAGAATTTATAACCAACATACTACATTTATTTAAAGCTCAAGCATTGCTAGGAGAAAATTGGTTAATAACAGCATATAAGGCTCCACCTCCTAAACCTAGAAGTCTTTTAGGCGTATTATTTAAAAATTATTAGTATTGTATTGAAATGTTAAGTAAAAAAAATTCAAGTCTTCGTCTTGAACGTTATTTCTTAGATATCTTAAATAGATTGGATGAGAGTGATACTGATCTCATAAAAGACTGCAATGAATTTTATAATATGACATATTGTAGCGCTAGGAATAATAAGACTAGAAAATTACTTGAAGAGCTTTCACATTTGCTATTGAACCCTTTTGAGTCTATCTCTGATAATGTTATGATTTTTCCATCATTAGCTAATAGCATTTATGAACTTGTAAATCAGGAGTTTGTAATTGCAGACAGAAGAGCTTTTAAATTTCTAGAAGCTACTTATGATATTTCTTTGAAGCCTAAAGAAATAAAATATATTGACGATTTTCATGATGGCCAAGATTTAAAAAAGACTATTTCAGCCTATAAAGCTAGTTCTTTTAGTAGAATAGTAGCGATTGGTGGAGGAAGGACTATGGATTATGCTAAATTTATTTCATTGGAAACCAATGCTAATTTATTAGCTATTCCATCAAGCCTTGCTACTCATGTTTATGCCTCGCCAAAAATTCATGCACTAGATCCAATTAAAGATTTTGGGTTTTCTAAAACCATTGATGGAGATCCGGCACATTTAACTTTAATTGATGTTAATTTACTAGAATTTCTTCTTAAAGATAATAAGAGACTGGTTTATTCAGGTTTTGGGGATATTATGGCTTTTATTAATGCCCGAAATGATTGGATAAATAGTGCTAATAAAGGAAATGAGAGATATAGCCTATTCGTCGATCAAAGTATTGAACTAATTATAGATACCCTCAGAGATATAGATATCAATATGCCCTTAAAGACCTGGATAGGTGAATATATTTTTATTCAATGTTTGTTATGTCATATAACTGATTGGGTTGGAAGTGCTCCCGCCTCGGGTGCTGAGCATTTATTTGCAAAATCCATTGAAGACCATGTTAATTCCAACCCTCTGCATGGTGAGGTAGTGGCTCTAGGGGTCCTAATATTTTCGTTTATTAGAAATAAGGATGTCAATTTAACAAAATCCTTAATAGAGAAATTTGGTATTTCAGGAAAATTAGTTGAACTAGGATTAACCAAGGACAATGTAATTGAAGCCTTAGCTCAGAGTTTAAATGAGGGTTTAAAAAAAAACCGACATACGATTCTCCAGGAAATTGATACTTCGCATGAATATTTTAGTGAAGTTATATCTCGAATGATTAGCTCAAATCTAATTTCGGAGAAATAAAAATGGATCTGAGCTCTTTCTCTGTATTTTCGAATGATATTGCATTGGATACTGAAAAAGGTATTATCACAAAAACATACTCTTTGAACGTAGATGTTGACATATCACACCATGAGCTTAAAAAGCTTATGGATGATTATATTTTTTCGATGAGACAAGCAAACATAAATATTCCTAAAGTTATAGATTCTTTCAGTGATGAACATTCTATTACCTATGTATGTGAGTTCTGTGGACGAAATATTGTTGAAATTGGTCTGACAATGGACACTTTTCCGAATTTTAAGAGCCACATAAAGAGAATGCTTGAAATGGTTAGTTTGGCTATGAAGAATCGATTATATTTTGACCCTCATCCAAAGAATTTTGTATTTGATAAGAACGATAATATTTATTATGTTGATTTTTTCCCACCATATACGAAAGAGCTTAAAGAAAAACGTTTAGCTATTGCTAAAGAAAGTGAAAAGAAAATAATTTCTGACAATTATGATTTTTTTCATGACAATTTTTTACCTGCACATTTTTGTGGAGATTTTTTAAATATCAATCCAAAGTTCGAAATATTTTTCTCCGAAATTTATAACGAAGCGTCCAACTTAGAAATAGTATCAGATACATTAGAAGAATTTATTGCTGCTGCTAAATCAATTAGACGTACCGAAGATTTAAGAATTGAACGAAAAATAGACTTATTATGAGATATATATGCGTGGCCTAATTTTAGCAGCTGGTTTGGGCAGTCGTTTAAAGCATAAAACTCAGGATATCCCTAAGGCTATGATTGAGGTCGGGGGTATACCAATCATTACCCACCAGTTAAAAGCACTTCTCAATAATAATATTAATGAGGTAGGTGTTGTATTGGGTTACAAATCGAAAATTTTAGAAAAATACTTATTGGAGGCACATCCTGATGTTTCTTTTGAATTTTTTAAAAATGATCGGTATTCAACTTCAAACAGCGCCTATTCTTTTTATCTTGCATCAAAATTTGTAATGAACCAAGCCTATTTACATTTAAATTGTGATATTTTATTTTCATCTGATATGATCAAAAAATTAATTGATAGTCCTTTTGATAATGTCATCGCTGTAAGCTTTGATCAAAAATTATCAGACAATATGGAGTTGGTCTCTGTTGCGAGTGATGGAAAAATTCTTACCATGAACAATATTTATTTTGAGAGTGCAGTAGCTAAGGCTTTCGGCTTGGCAAAACTCTCAGCTACTAGTACTCAGTTGATAATTAAAATAATTAAAAATTATCTAGATAAAGGAGATTACAATCAAAATTACTATGGAATTATAAGACAAGCTGTTAATGAATTAGACTACTATAGCGTCAATGCTGAAGGTATGTTTTTATCAGAAATAAATACTTTGGTTGACTTTGATTCTGTTACTAAGGATTTTAAAAAATGATAACTAGAAGATTTAGCTTTGCATTGTTTGATTTTGATGGAGTTATTGTTGACTCCGAGCCTCTGAGATTAAAAACATATAAAACGTTATTTCTTGAAACTTATGGAGTGGATATAGAGATTGATCAATTCAATTTGGTAGGAAAGCCAGAAAGCCATAATCTAGAGCAGTTACTTAAACAAAATGGTCTTGATTTTAATAAAGAGAATCTCAGATCTTTGAAATTTAAACGATCGCAGATTCTTTTGGATGAGGCAAGAAAAAAATTCCCAATAATTCAAAACATTGCTTATATCATTAATTCCTTGGGGTCCTTGCAGATACCCATGGGTATTGTCACAAATTCTTCTTTGAGCTATATTCACACAGTTATGGATACACTTAAAATAAATTCTAATGATTTTCATATTGTGACTGGTGATGATGTATCTAAACCCAAGCCAGATCCGCAGAGTTATTTTAAAGCCTTAAAAGGAATGAACGTATGTGCCGAGCATGGGTTAGCATTTGAAGATTCAAAAGCTGGACTTACTGCTGTTCAATCAACAGGACTATCATCAGTAGCTGTTTTAAGCACTTATTCAAAAAATGAGCTCAGTGCAGATTTTTATTTGAAACCTGCATTAAATTTAATCTCAGCAAAAAAATTAATCTCACTATTTGGAACTCAATATGCTTGAATTTTCCCCGCTATGCCTTGCAAGACTTAATAAAGATAGTATGTTTACTTTAATTCTTGAAAATATTGATTCTGTTCATTTAGATATTATGGATGGAGAGTTTGTTCCAAATACTGCGTTTTCCGTGACAGAGATTAACGAATTTGAGTGTAACGTCCCTAAACATGTTCACATAATGTCTTGGAATCCATTGCCTTATATAAATGAGTTAGAAAATGTAGATTCAATTTCATTCCATTATGAAGTTGGAAATTGTAAGGAATATATTACAAAGATAAAGGAAAAAAATATGCAGGCTGGATTAGTTATCAATCCAACTACTCCAGTCGAGGCAATATATGAATATATTCCTTTAATTAATAGGGTGATTATTATGGCAGTTAAGCCTGGCTTTTCTGGGCAAGGATATCTTGACTCCGCATCAAAGAAGATTAGTGATTTAAGAGAATTTTCTTCTACTATTGAAATAGCAATAGATGGTGGAATGAATGAAGAGACTATCGCCAATGTAAAATCTCTTGGTGCAGATTCTTTTGTTGTGTGTAGTGTTATTGCGAAGTCAAATGATGTAAAAGCTAAAATTGATAAATTGAAATCTATTTGGAATCAAAACTAAAGATAATATAAATTTTTAAGGGGAAGGCATATGAGGTTAGCGATTGGTAATGATCATGTTGGATTGGAACTAAAACTTAAGCTGGATGAGTATTTTTCGAAACATAAAATTGATCTAACTCATTTTGGAGCTTATGACGAAAATAGAATGCATTATCCTGAAGTTGGATTTGCAGTTTCAAAAGCAGTGAGTCATGGTGATTATGATGCTGGAATCCTAATTTGTGGGACAGGAATTGGAATGGCTATTGTAGCAAATAAAGTATCTGGTATTCGAGCTGTTGTATGCAGTGAGCCTTATTCAGCTGGAATGTCTCGAGAGCACAATGATTCAAATATCCTTTGTTTGGGAGCAAGAGTTGTCGGATATGATCTTGCTGAAATGATTTTGAATACTTGGCTAAATACTAAATACGAGGGTGGGCGACATCAAACAAGAGTGGATATGATAAACAATTATGATAAGTAGCAAAAGATTCATTTTTTAGGGTTGCTTTAGGCCTGCATCATTTTTTTTTAATTCCATAAATTTAACAAGAGGTACTATTGGATTTTTTAAACAAAGTACGTCAAGTATTCATAAATAAAAATTTTGGGTTAGCTTTAGAATTTTTAACAAGCATCATGATCGTAAGATACCTTGGCATATCTGATTATGGCCATTATACAACTTTGTATTTGATTCCAATTTTAATTGCTTCAGTTGGTTCATTTGGTTATGGCCCATCTATTGTTTATTTCATTGGGCGTGGCAATGTTGATGTGAGGCAGTACTTGTTTAGCTTTACATTGCTAGGCATGACGATAGGTTTCTTATTCTATGGACTATTTCATTTCTTTGCAAATGACTTAAATACTTATTTTTATAACAATCGACTCGATGTAAACTTATTTTTTATTTCTTTGTTATTTATTCCTGTAGTAATAACTCAAAAATATCTACGTGCAATTTTGCGAGGAATGTATGAGGTTAAGGTCTATTCTTTTTTATTAGACTTTCTTATTCCTGTTTTGAGATTACTAATAACTATTACTGTAATTTTCTTAGGTTTTGGGTTTATTGGAGTCGTTATTACTCCAATAATTGTCCAAACCATAGTTACTCTAATTATACTCATTTACTTATACACAAAAACTGAAAATAAAAATCAATCTTTACTAATTAACTCGCCTCATTTTGTAGAAATGAGTAAGTTTGGTTTTAAAAGTTTTTTGGGAACTTTTCTACAAAAGTCTAATACAAGCTTGATAACTATTATTGCATCTTCACTTCTATCATTTAGTCAAATTTCTGTCTTATCAATTGCTCAAAAACTACTTGGAATGACTACTTCTGTTTCAAATTCATTACTAACTGTTTTAATGCCAAAAGTCAGTAAAAGCTCAATATCAGAAATATCAGAATTTATTCCAAAGGCAACTAGCATTCTTTTTACAATCAACACTGTCTTTCTTCTGTCTTATCTTATGATTGTTGATCAAATGGTTTTAATTCTTTATGGAGTTGGGTTTGATGAAGTTAGAGCTCTGAGTATTCCGCTTGGGATTGCCGCAATTTTTTTACCTTTGTGTAATATTTTGTTGCTATCAATCACATTTACTGGAGATCCAATAAAGAAGTCATATGCTCGTGGGGCAGGTTTTGCAGTTAATTTATTAAGTTTATTCTATTTATATAATTTATATGGCCTTTTAGGACTTGGGATTTCTATTGCTCTTGGGCAAATAGTCATATTTATATTATCTTTAATTTTCTTTAGAATGAAATTTAAAGATGTAACTTTAAGAAATCTATTTATTTTGAAAATAGATAATTTAAGAGAGCTAAAAAATGCTCTGAGCAACGTATTTGACAAAAAAAAGTAATGTCTTAAAATTGGACAAATTAAAAAAGGAGTAATAAATGTATCACAGTGTTTGTATATCTTGCGAAACTGAGGAATCTAAAGAAATATCATCAATTGGTCGTCAGGGTTTAAATATTAGAACTGTTACCTGTAAAAAATGCGGCTTGGTTTATACCAATCCAAGGCTAGACAGTGATGAAAATGATATGTTTTATCAACATTTTTATAAAATATTTTTTCGCGGCGAAGACACACCTTCGGAAAGACACTTATCCAATCAAGAGAAAAAAGCTAAGGCATGTATTAATGATTTAAAGCAGAATAATATTGACATGAGCTCTATTAATTCTGTACTAGATGTTGGTTGTTCAGCTGGCGGGATGCTCAAATATTTTAGAGATATTGGTGTTGAAAAAACCATAGGTATTGAACCATCTATAAATTTTGCTGAGTATGCTAGAAACAATTTAGACCTAGATGTTCACACTACTACTCTTGAGGAATATCTTAAAGAAAACTCAGGACAAAAATTTGACCTTGTTATTATGCGAGATGTTGTAGAGCATTTATTAGATCCTCGTCAAGCTTTACAAGATGTAAGAAAAATTTTACATAAAGATTCAATACTTTTTATAGAAACTAATAACGTATTTAAAAGCTTAAATCCAACATTAAAATATAATTACCAATTTCATTACAGTCATCCGTATATATTTTCAGAAAATACATTAACAAGAGTTCTGGGGCAAACCGGTTTTAAGACTATATTTACAAGAGATAACAGATACCTAACTGCTATAGCTAAATTTACCACTGAAGACCAATTAGACTTACCACATGATGATTATAAAGCTGTACTAAGGCACATTAAAAATCATGACAAATTTTTATGGTTCAATAACATAATTTTTAAATTGAGAGTTACGATTGCTAAATTAAGGGGAAAATCATAAATATTTTACAAATAAAATTATTCACTTGAACTTATGAATAATACAAATATCAAATATCACTCTCAAACTATAAAGAAAATTTATCGTATATGGGGTTTTCATTTAGCTAGGTATCTTAAAAATACTCCAATTACTGCAAATCACATCACATTATCACGAATTGTATTAATTTTTATAGCATCATATTTCATTTTAAAAGATGTGTATTATTTACATGTATTTGCAGCTGTATTAATAATTCTTTTCTCAATGTTTGATGCTTTAGATGGATCTGTAGCAATGATAAAAGATCAACGTTCAGTATTAGGTGCCTGGCTAGATCCACAGACTGATCGCTTGGGATTTTTATTATTATTCCTAGTAATGGCATATCACTTATCTGCAAAACATGAATTCTATGCTTACCTATGCTTCTATACTCTTATGATGTTTTACTTTCGAGGCCTGGTTGCTGCAGATGTAAGGCTAAAAGAGAAATTTATTTTGCTGCGGGAGGAGAAAAAACAAGCAACTTCCGAAACGTATGAAAAATCATATAATAAAAAAAAGAGTAGAAGTTTTATTAACTTTTTAAAATTAGTTCATCTTGAGGCTAGTCCTCATACCCATAATGTGGCGATGTATATTGCATTAGGACTCGTTATAAACAAGTTAGGAGCTGTTCTAATTTTTCTCTCAATTTATATAACTGCTTGGTATCTATGGGAGAATTTCAAAATAATAAGAAAAGCAAAATCTCTCTAATGCAATTTTTTAAAGCCCTGAGCTATAAATGAAAAATCTATCATACCCCATCATCTCTTCAGAGAATAAATTTCTAAATAAGTCTTTATTGGTATTAGTAATATTTTTTCTTCCATGGTCTTATTTGGGATCTGAACGTCTTGACGTCTACTCCAAAGAATTGATAATAGCCATTTTTTTTATCATCTTGGTATGCAAGAACCTTATATATAAAAATACCTTTTTATTTGATGCAAATGCTAAATATTATTTTTTTTTTATTCTTATATGTATTTTTCACTTTTTAATTTATTTAATTACTTCTACAGAAGTATCAAACTTTTCTTTAATAACTCATGTTTTAATTCAAACAATTCTAGGTTTTGTTTTATATTTAGTATTTTCTAATTCAAAGATAAAAACCTATGAACTAACGTATTTTTTTACATTATTGTTGATATGTTATTTAGCTGTAGCGATATATTTTCTAACTTACGCTTTTACAATTCATCAAATAAGCAATCAAACAGGTATTCCTTATTTTTCGCTTGAATTAAAAATGCAACAAGCCGGTTTACAGACTTCATATTTCGGAGCTATGAATGGTCGAAGTTGGTTTTTACTTATTTTTACATCTTTTTTTGTTGGGTATTTTATTAGTCAACGCAGAAATTTTTTCGCAATGATTGCAATTCTTATATCATTAAGTGCTTCATACTATATGTTATCTCGAGGAGGAATGCTTGCAGGAAGTTTACTACTTTCATATTTTTTATTGAAAACTGCTACCATTCGAGCTGGTTTTGCTATTCTAACTCTTGTAACATTTGTTTTTATCATTATTTATTTATTTGATATTGTAAATTTTGAATTACCAAAACTTAATCTTTTAACTGAGAAATCAGGCTTTAGTAATAGAGATAGATTGGTATTTGAGTCGTTAGAAATTTCTATAAATAATTTTTTTCTTGGAAATGGATTTCATTCAACTGTCTTTGATCGTGATATTTTTCAAGCCCAGGGTTTTGAAGCAATTTCAAAGAACGGGCCACAGAATACATGGTTATCTATTCTTGTAGAATTAGGAATCTTGGGGCTTTTTGCTTATGCATTCTTTTGGTTAAATTTATATCTTTCGGTTAGAAAGACTATTAAATCTATGCCAGATATTATAGAACGTCATTTTTTAGCTGGAACTAAATTAATGTTGCCTTTTGTTTTCCTTTCATTCTTTTTTGTTCATTTTTTTGAAAAAAGTTTTTTCGGGGGCCCACCAATTATTATGTTTTTATGCGGAATTTCTGGAGCTATTATATTAAGACAGAAAAGAGCTATTCGAATATGAAGAAAATATGGATCCTTACATATTCAGCAGGACTTGGTGGAAGTGAGCTTAATGCATACAAAATAACTCAAATTCTAAAGCAACATTCTTTTGATTGGAGTTGTCTTTCTTTTTCTAAGGTTGATCTGTTACCCCTCATCAACAGTACATCTAATATTCATAAAGTTAGTAATTTAAATTATAGTAATTTGCTGAGCATAGCTTTCCTAAAACAGATCAATCAAGTTATAAAAACTGAGAATTATTCAACAGTTTATGCTATCGGCTTCATGCCTGCTGTCATTATCTCACTTGTAAAGATTCTCTTTAGACCTAGGGTTAGATTTATTTCAACCAGAAGAGAAGTAATGCCCTGGTTAAGATTTCGCCATATTCCATTTATTGGCTTAATAAACCTGTTGAGCACGAGAGTAGAAACTAACTCAAAAAAAATCTTAAGCAGTCTTAAAAAGCAATTTATTCTTAATAAGAAAGCATATTTATTACCTAATATCACCCTTAAGCCAAACACAGATCAGAAATTAGATTTTTTTAAAGATGAATTTATTTATGTGGGTTTAGTGGCAAATGTCAGAAAGGCAAAAAATATAGAGCTTTTCTTAAATATTGCAAAAAAAATGATTATAAATAATAAAAAGTTGATATTTGTAATTGCTGGCCAAGATAGCCAAAATCTAGTTAAAAATTTTATTAATAAATATGCTTTAGATGGGCGACTTGTTATTTTTGAGGACATCAGTTTTGAGAATATAAATAAATTTTATAGTGGCTTAGATATATTCTTATTTACATCTATACATGAGGGCTCACCCAATGTTATTTTTGAGGCCTTAAGTTATGGATTGCCGATAGTTGCATCTGATATTCCTGCAACTAGTGAAGTTATAGATAAAAATATTAATGGGTTTCTCGTTAATGTAAATAAAATAGACAAATTCATATTAAAAATAAATTTATTATTACAAAATAGAAATCTTAAAGAGGCTATTCAAAGAAATAATCTTAAAAAATCAAATTTACTTAATAATATAGATAATACAAAAAGAATACTTTCTAAAGAATTCCTATAAAATCAATTCAAATGACTAAAAAATTTCTAACTATTATTAATACATCTGAAGGTCATGGAGCTTTTTCAAGGCATAAAAGAATGTGTCAAGCACTTATTCATAAAGGTCATTCGGTTATATGTATTGCGCCACGGGGATACAAAGCAGAAGGCATAAATATTATTTCTCTTAGTTTTAATAGATTGCCAAATTTTGGGTTTATTGGCTTATATCTAAAAATATTAGTTACTGTTATTAGCAATAAAGCAATATTAGAAAAGATAGATGGAATCTTTGTAATTCGAGAGTATGATGCTTTATGCGCTATTTTAAATCCATCTTTCTTTGGTATTCCTAAGGTATTTCTTTCTAGGGGAGATGTAATATCCATTGCCAAAGTTAATAAATCTTCTAACAAAACTTTCTATGAAAAATTTAAGTTTTTTTTATTACTACGAATTTACCCAATGATTCAAAAGTTGGTTTTAAAACATTCTCAAACAGTAGTTATTCAGGCTGAATTCTTATTAAAATTATTTAAAGATCGATGTAGCTTTGAATTTAATGCAGTAATCCTAGCTAATGATTGCCCATCTCATCTACTAAATCAAAACTTATCAATAGATGAAAAAAAATTAGACCTCACCTGCAATGAAATTAATCTTGGTTTTATAAGCCCCATGTGGTGGGAATGCAAAGGTATGAGAACAATTGTTCAAACAATTCATGAATTAGAAAAGCAATCAATAAAGTACAAGTTTCATATTATTGGAGATGGACCTGACTTACAACGTATGAAAAATGACATAGGAAAAAATAATAATGTAATTTGGTATGGGTGGCTAGATGACATATCTTCAATACTTTCATATATTGATGTAGTAATTATCCCCAGCCTATATGATTCTAATCCAAATCTAGTTTTAGAGATGTTAATGCACGATAAATTGATGCTGGCTTCTGACATCGATGCTCATAAAGAAATGTTAGTTCACAATGAATTTTTTTTTAAAACGCATGATTATAAAGATTTATGTAATAAAATTTTATTTTTAAGCACAGATCTTTCATATAGTAAAAAACTTTTCTCTTTGATAAAAGAAAGGCGAAGCTCTCTATCATTTGATTGGGATTCAGAATTTGTCAAAATCATGTGCAATACAACTATTAATAGAGAAAATATATAAATGCGTTGTCTTTTTATTACAGAAAGTGCTCGAAGGGAACAAAGTCGACATTTAATGTTTAACTATATTTATGAAGAGCTTGGTAAGCAAAATATAGAATTTGAAATATTGGCATTTCTAGAGCCAGAAACTCAACCCATATTATCAGATTGCGGTTTGAATGTTCCAACAAAATCTATAGCTAAAGATCGATATGTACCAAGCAGTTTATGGAAATTTGTTAGTTCTATTTATAGCAGCAAGCCTAGCATAATGATTATCGGAGGCTATGGTTACAAGGAGTTATGGATAGCACTACTCATTGGCTTATTCCAGAAAATTCCTATTATTCTATGGACTGGTGCTGGTCAAATTACAACAGTAAATCACTCAAAAATAATTCTCATTTTAAAAAAATTATTTATTAAAAATATTGATAGGGCAATTACATATGGGTCAAATGCCACTAAATATCTATGCAGTCTCGGTATGGACATTACTAAAATTGATCAAGGAATAAATGTTTCCAGCGTTTCATTATTTAAAGAGACTTTAAATAATTATGGACAAAGCAATGAGCTTGTTCAAAATTTAAAGAATATAAATAAACCAATATTAATTTATGTTGGGAGATTGGAGCAATCAAAAGGAATTGATTTATTATTAGAGCAATTAAAGTTACTTCCACATGATAAGTATTTTTGTTATTTTGTTGGTAAAGGAGGTATGGAAAGCAAAATTAAGGAAAGTATTAAAAATAAAGAAATAAATGCAAGATTGTTGGGGTTCCTAAAACAAAATGAAATAGCTAAGCGTTTAGTTGAGGCCGACGTTTACATATTACCCTCAAGAAATGATCCATTCTCTCGAACTCTTAGCGAGGCTTTAGCTTCAGGGTGTTTTGTTTTAAACTCTAAATATGATGATGCCTCCTACGACTTAATATCATCTGGAAAGAATGGTTATATTTTTGATCCTACTAATTTTAATGAGTTTAGGTATTATATGGACCTAGTTACAGACACTTCTTGGAAAAGACCTTGTCGAAAAAAAATTTCTGAACACTTTAAGTTTGATATAACCGACTATGCTAATAGCGTAATTAATGCAGTTTTAAAGGTTAAAATTAAATGATTATCTTATGAATATATTAGTTACAGGAGGAGCTGGTTTTATTGGCTCACATTTATGTGAAGCTCTTATTAGTTTAGGTCATAACCTAACGGTTTTAGATGATCTGAGCTCAGGCAATATTAAAAATTTAAATTCTTGTATTGATTTAATAGATTTTAAAGAATGTAAAGTTGAAGAATTTGATTTTAAGAATATGGATAATATTGAATCAGTAGTTCATTTAGCAGCACAGACTTCAGTACCACTCTCAATTGAAGATTTTAAAAAAAGTTCTTCATCAAATTTATTAGGGACTATAAAAATAATAGACTTTTGTAAATCTAATAATGCTTCGTTTGTGTATGCTTCGTCTGCAGCAGTATATGGCAATCTTGATATAGGAGATGATGAAAAAAATGATGTTAATTTACTAAGTCCTTATGCTGTTGATAAGTTTGCGATGGAATCGTATGCAGAAGTAGCATATCAGTTATATAAACTTTCAAGTATTGGTTTAAGATTTTTTAATGTATATGGCCCTCGACAAGATCCAACAAACTCATATTCTGGGGTAATTTCTATTTTTTGTAATAGATTAATTGAAAACAAAGATATCATTATTAATGGTGGTTACCAAACTAGAGATTTTATATTTGTTAAAGATGCTGTTAATGCTTTAATAAGATCAATAAATAAGGTTTCTTATGAAACTCGCTGTGATTATATAAATACTCTAACAGGACAATCAATAACTATAGATGATATCGCTAATAGCCTAATAAAAGCTACAGGAAGTAAAGTGAACAAAATTTATAAAGAAATGAAAGAAGGTGATCCTAAAAAATCCAATGGGACTTCAAATAAACTTAAAAATATTTTAAATATGACTCCAGATTCAATGACATCTATTGAGAAAGGCCTTATCAAAACAATAGAATCGATGAAAAATAAACCCTTTTAAAAATGATTAAAAAAAATATAATAGGAATAGATGCATCTAATATTCGATCAGGAGGGGGATTGACACACCTTTTAGAATTACTTTCCGAATCTAATCCAATTAAACATAGATTTGATGAGATAGTAATTTGGGGCTCAACACCAACTTTAAATAATATCGAAGACAAACCTTGGATAATTAAAAAAAATGTAAAACAGTTAGACGGTAATTTGTTTAAAAGATCAATATGGCAAGTATTTCACTTAAATAAAGCGGCAATTAATGAAAATTGTACAATTTTGTTTGCACCAGGCGGATTAATTTTGAATAGGTTTTTCCCAGCTGTATCAATGAGTCAAAATTTATTACCATTTGAAAAGCAAGAGTTAATGCGTTTTTTTCCATCTATTATATTTTTGCGTTTGATTCTATTACGTTTTTTACAATCGTTTTCTTTTAAGAAAGCTAACGGAATTATTTTTTTATCTGAATATGCTCAAAAAAAAGTAATTAAAGTTAGCAACATTAAAGGCATGACAGCTATTGTTGCTCATGGAATTCATGAAAGATTTCAAATGCTTCCAAAACAACAAAAAAATATATCCAGGTACAATAAAGATAAACCTTATCGAATCATATATGTATCAATTATTGATGAGTACAAGCATCAATGGCATGTTGTCGAGGCTATTTCTAAGCTTAAAGAAAAAGGAATACCGGTTGTATTAGATTTAATAGGACCTGCAACCAAATCGGCCTTAAAAAAGCTAAATAAAAAAATAGAAAAACTTGATCCAGAGAATTCTTGGGCTAATTATCATGGATCTGTACCATTCAAAGAATTACATTATTACTATAAGGAAGCTGATTTAGGTCTGTTTGCTTCAAGTTGTGAAAATCTACCAAATATTCTTATTGAGTCAATGTCTGCTGGATTACCAATAGCTTCCTCAAACAGAGGTCCAATGCCAGAAGTATTAAAAAATTATGGACTATATTTTGATCCTGAGGATCCAGAAAATATTGCAGACGTAGTTTTGAATTTAATTAATTCACCAGAAGAAAGAGAGAGGCTTTCTAAATTAAGCTTTAAAGAATCACAAACATACTCATGGACCAAATGTGCGGATAAAACATTTAATTTTATTAATAAAGTAAATGAACAATCTTAGGATATAATAAATCCACAATCCAGGATAAAAAATGAATAAGCGTATAAAAAAAATTCTTATTGTTTTTGGTACTCGTCCTGAGGCTATTAAAATGGCACCACTAGTGAGAATGCTTAAATTAGATAAAAAATTTAATATAATGGTGTGTATTACTGGCCAGCATAAGGAGATGTTAAATCAAGTTTTAGAAATATTTAATATAGTTCCAGACTTTGATTTGAGTTTAATGAAATCGGGGCAAACGCTGCCCGAACTTACCTCAAGAATTCTTGTTGGAATGCATGAAGTGTATAAAACTTTCACTCCCGATATTGTGCTAGTGCATGGAGACACAACAACAACATTTTCTGCAGCACTTTCGGCTTATTATTCAAAAATACCAATTGGGCATGTTGAGTCTGGTCTGAGAACGGGTAATAATTACTCTCCCTGGCCAGAAGAGATTAACAGGAAGCTGACAGGCGCTCTTGCTAATATTCATTTCGCTCCTACACAGATATCAAAAAATAATTTATTAGCAGAAAATATTGATGAAAAAAATATTTACGTTGTTGGTAATACAGTAGTTGATTCATTGTTGCTTGCCAAAGGCATGCTTGAATCTGATAAAAATCTATCAACTCAAATAAATTCAGAATTTGATTACTTAAAAGATGATATGAAATTAATACTTGTAACAGGTCATAGGCGAGAAA
>MDTF01004035.1_pt1 | contig 24330 bp, 26 predicted proteins | sample 811191 | NCBI WGS metagenome assembly MDTF01 (sample SAMN05326649, study PRJNA326480) | marine metagenome | isolation source: seawater | place: Southern Ocean | collected 2011
ATAACTCTGTAGTGATTTTTCGTTTTTGCAAGAACTCGCAAACAATACCAAAAAGACTAAAGAGCATATGGTGGTTAATTTTTTCATTGTATCTGTTTTAATTGATAAAAAGTCAGGTTTATAAAAAACCCGACCTTATAATCTAGTTTGATTTACTTGTTTTCTTGAACAATTTTATCTGTAAACTCTGACATTTTATTGATGTCTATATTACCAGTTAAAGACATAACTATGGCCTCAGACATTCCTTTTGTTTGCTTGTCAATACCTTTTACAAACATTAGTACTTCACTTACGTAATTCTTGTTTTTAGTTGCTTTTACGTAAATTTTGATACGAGAATCGTCTTGTTTAATTCGCATTAACTGAGTTAAGTTAGATCTTTTAATCTCAGAATTCACCATTTTTTCCATTTTAACTGCAATATCCAAATTATCTGTAGAAAACATTTTGAATTCATTTAAATCATTGATCATTTCAAAAGCCTGCATAACTTCATTGTCTTTTACGTCAGCACTTTTGGGTTTAAACTTGTTTAACAATTCAAAAGCATCTTTGGTTACAATAACCATATCTACTCCGTCCATATCTTCTAAAGTGTCAAAGATAGATTGTGCATATGTGAACACTGGTGCTACAATAAACGCTATTATTACTATTATTTTTTTCATAATTACTGTGATTACTTGGTTTTACTTTTTTTTACTTGGTTTTATTTTAATGCATTATTTGCTTTGCTCTGATACGTATATAAGGTTGCTACAGCTTGTTCTCCTTTTTTTAGGTTTGTAGATAACAACTTTAACCCCTTAGCTACTTGTGCATAAATTACTTCGGCTTTTTTTCTTTGTTGATATTCATCATATTGATGTTTACCAATAAATACACTAAACAAGAGCATTACTGATGCTGCTACAGACAACCATTTAAAGTTTCTTGCTTTAGATTTCTTAGGTTCTAACTCAATGGTTTTTGTGTAGGTTTCATCTTTTACAGTAGCAAAATAATTAAACATGTACGCATATTCTTGCAAATGAGTAGCAACAGGACCTTCTGTGAAATAGTTTTTCAAGGTTGTTTCTTCTTCCAAAGTAGTTTCTGCATTTAAGTACTTTTCTACTAATTTTTCTATGTTAGCTAATTCCATAGTTGTGTTTTTTAATGAGTTCTTCTCTTATTGTTTTTCTTGCTCTAGACAATGCCACCCTAACGGCTGTTGGTTTCATATCAACCATTTTACAGATTTCTTCAAAATCATATTGCTCAACATCTCTTAATTGAATAATAATTTTTTGCTGTTCTGGTAATTTCTCAATCAATAAGTGTACTTGGTTTACACTGTCTTGATATTCCATCTTTTTATCTAAAGAAGTGTCTTTCTCTTTATAATTACTGTGTATTAATGTTAAATTACTTGCTTGCTTCGATTTTAATCTATCATAACAATAATTCTTTGTCATTGTCATTGCAAATGCTTCAACATTCTTATAATCAGCTATTCTATCTTTACTTCTCCATAATTTAAAATACAATTCTTGAGTAGCATCTTCAGCTTCTTCCGTAGAAACTAAAAGTCTTTTTGCCAATCTAAAAACCTTATCTTTAAATGGTAAAACAACTTTTAAAAAGTCTGATTGATTCATTATTCTTATTTGTTTTTCTGATATTAATTCATCTCTTATATCAGGTTTACAGTATTACGACGACACATAATTTATTTTGTTACATCAAACTATTAAAAAATACTAAATATGTTTAAATTGCGTTAAATTTACTATATTATTTATACATATTTACATGAAGCATTTTTTTAAATTTTTTTACCTTTCAGTATTAATTTCCACTTTTGCTAATTGCTCTAAAGAATATGAGATTCCTCAAGAATTGGTTGTACATGATTTTGTTTGGAAAGGCTTAAACGCTTACTATTTAAATCAAAATGAAATTACAGATTTAGATGACAAACGCTTTAATTCTGATCAACAACTAGAGACCTATTTAAGTGCTTTTACTGATTACAATTCTCTTTACGCTAGTTTATTGATTTCTTCAGATGTAAAATCGGCTTTCGTTGAAGATTATAATACGATTATAAATCCTGAATTTAGGACTAGATTTACACATGGTTTAGAATTCGGTCTCTTTAAAGAACAAGATTCAGATACTATAATTGGCTATGCCTTGGACATCCTTCCTCTTTCTAACGCCTCTACTAAAAATATTTCTAGAGGTGATTATTTTTATGCTGTTGTAAATATTGATAATGATACTATAGATTTAACTAAAGACAATTATAAAAATTTATTATTAAACTATACGCAAGATACTTTGAAGTTAGTGATGATCGATTATGTAGAAAATATTGATGGATATAACGTTACTCTTAATAATGAAAAAATAGAATTAATTAAAAAGGACTATGCTTATAAGCCTGTTAACTCACAAAGTACGATTTTAGATAATGGAAATAATATTGGCTACTTATCATACAATAATGATTTTTCTATAAACTATATTAAAGATTTAAATAACACCTTTTTAGAGTTTAAAAATCAGAATATTACCGAACTTATTTTAGATTTAAGATACAATATTGGTGGAGGAAGTTTTGCTAAAAATATTTCAGAAATTTCAAGTATGATTACTGGCCAATTTACAGATGAAATTCTCATCAAAGAAAAATGGAATGCAAAAGCACAACCTTGGTTTACAGCAAATCAACCAGATTCTTTAGTAACTAAATTTCCAGAATCTTTAAATACCACAACAAATATTAATAGCTTGAATTTAACCGATGTTCACATCATATTAAATGGCAATAGTTTCACTGGTTCTTCTGCCGTTGAATTACTGATTAATAGTTTAAAACCACACATCAATGTACATATTATAGGAAATCAAACAGCAGGTAATAATACAGGCTCTATTTCTTTATACAACTCGGTAGATTATGATTTTAATTTAAAAAATAGTTCTCATACTGTCGCTTTGCAACCCATTGTGTTAAGTTTTCTAAATAAAGACGACCAAACCTACGAAAACGGGTTTTCACCAAACATCTCACTTTGTGCAAATGAAGATGCATTAGATTTAGGAGTTTTAGGTGAAACGTCAGATCCTATCTTAAATCGAATCTTAGACTATATTTCGACAGGAAATACGAGTACAAGCGAAACATGCAATCCTTATAATTTTGAATATTTATTTAACAGCATTAATACTCAAAGAGAAATTGACAATGGTGTATTTATCCATCAAGATTTACCAAATACCATTTAAAAAATGAAGAAAATTTTTATAATTAGTGTTTTAGCAATCGTTTTTTTATTTACTTCTTGTGAAAAAACAAAAACATATGGCATTGACACAACTGTAAATGATGAAATTAATTATTTTATTTGGAAAGGCTTAAATACCTTTTATTTATGGCAAAAAGAGGTGCCAGATTTAGCGGATGATCGATTTGCTAATTTTACTGATTTATATATTTATTTTAGAGGATACTCTTCACCTGAAGATATTTTTGAAAGCTTATTAAATAAACCTGCAGATCGCTTTTCTTGGATCGTTGATGATTATGTTGCTCTAGAAAATTCTTTTAATGGAATTAATCTTAGTAATGGTATGGAATTTGGTTTAGTGCAGTATACAAATGGATCTGACAATGTTTTTGGTTATGTACGTTATGTGATTGAGAACTCTGATGCCGATACTAAAGGAGTTTCTAGAGGTATGATTTTTAATTCTATAAATGGTTCTCAATTAACATTAACCAATTATAAAGATTTATTATTTAGTGATGACATCAATTACACGATTGGTTTTGCAGATTATAATGACGGAGTTCCTAATTCTAACAACAACGATATTTCTTTACTAAAACAAGAGTTGCAAGAAAACCCTATTGCCATCACGAAAGTTTTTACTGAAGGAACAAATAAAATTGGCTACTTATTGTACAATCAATTTGCTAGAAATTATGACGGACAATTAAATGCTGCTTTTTCTAATCTTAAATCAGAAGGTATTAATGAATTAATTATCGATTTGCGTTATAATGGTGGTGGCTCTGTAAGCTCAGCTACCTATTTAGGAAGCATGGTTACAGGCCAATTTAATGGTGCCCTTTATTCTCAACAAGTTTGGAATGATAAAGTTAGAGATGCGTTACCAGCAGAAAGGTTTTTAAATAATTTTACTGACGAAATTAAAAATACAGATTCTAATGGAGATATAGTTCTACAAGAAAGCATAAATAGTTTAGGTTTAGATAAAGTGTATTTTATAACAACGTATAGCTCAGCCTCTGCTTCTGAGTTAGTTATTAACTCTTTAAGCTCATACATTGATGTTAAATTAGTTGGTAAAACGACAAGAGGAAAACAAGTAGGATCTATAACTTTGTATGATTCTGATAATTTACAAAAAAATGGCAGCAACCTAAATCCAGATCACAAATATGCAATGCAACCTTTGGTTTTAGAAATTAGTAATAAAGACAATATAAATTATCCAAACGGTATTATTCCTGGAAACACTTTACCTGGAATAGAATTAGGTGAAGATTATAATAACCTTGGCGTTCTTGGTGAGCGTTCAGACCCCTTATTAGATAGAACTCTAATATATATTACTACAGGTAGTAAAACTAGTAACAAAACTGATAATTCTTATGATTTTAACGAGATTTTCAATTCAAAATTAGCAACACCCGCAAAGGAGTATATGTTTATTGAAGTAAAAGAAAATAATTTAATAATTAAAAATTTAGGTCTTTAAAACTAAGTTTTTAATACCATCTATTTTACTCATCAATTTATTGAAGTAATTAAGTTAGTACATCAGGTCTAAACTCGCTCATTAAAACTTCTCTTTTAGACTTTGCGTATTTAAAACCAGATTTCCACCATTTGCGCATCAGCTTCTCATCAAAAACTAAAGAGTTTGTTGTTAATACAGTTGGTGTATAATATAAATTTAATTTTACATGCTTGTTATTTGCTGCTAATTCTCCAATAGTAATATTATGTCTTTCAACATGGGTTAACATAAAGTCGAACACATCAAATAGTAAAGAAAAAGGGTTTTTAGAAGGCATTCTATTAATCTGACTAACTTCGGTCTCTAGAATAATCACGTCAATTTCTGTGGCTCCTCTTAAAATAGCTTCTCTAATTGGTACCAATGAACCAAAACCACCGTCTGCATATTGGCAATGATTTTTTTCTAACAAACTCATAAAAGGTACGTAATTACAAGAACCCCAAATCCAATCACAAAAATCTTTATAAGTACAATCATTACTTGATTTATATTCAATTTGATTAGTTGTTAAATTAGAAACAGTCACCACAACTTCTTTATCACTTTTTCTAATTTCCTCATACATCTTTTGGGTAACATTTTTTTTAATTAATGTTCTTAAATTTTTACTTTCTCCAAATGTTTTTCTTCCGTTTAAAAAATTCCATAAAGTATTTAAATGTCGAATACTAACTACTTTTACACCTGCAACTATTTTAATTTTAAAAGGATTATTACTAAAAATAGATTCTTGATTTACATGAGTATACAAGTGTTTTAACTCATCTAACATCCCTAGAGCTAAATGAGAAATCATTAAACTACCTGTGGATGTACCAATAAATAAATCATAATCTCTATTCTCTTTTTTCATTAAATATTGAGCAACACCTCCTGCAAATGCTCCTTTACTTCCACCCCCAGAAATTACCAATGCTTTCTTCATGAACTACAAATGATTTGTTTACTTTAGTGGTATAAAAATATCAAAAATGAAAAGAATATCAATACTAATTTTCACTTTCCTTTTAATAGCCTCTTGCTCAAAAGAATATATTCCTAGAAACGTTGAAACTATTGAAATTCAAGAATTTAAAATGAATCTTACTAGTATTAGAGCAATTAAAGGAATAGATTCAGAAACAGTGCATTATGTTGGTTCAAAAGGCGATTTTGGTTTTACGTCTGATGGAGGAAAATCTTGGTCTACAAAATATATTACCTATCAAGATTCTATCCTTCCAAACTTTAGAAGTTTCGCTAAAAATGGTGATGCTTTTTTTGCACTATCAATTGCAAATCCTGCATTATTATATAAGTTTTCACAAACTAAAATAGCGTTAGTATATTCAGAAAGTCATGAAAAAGTATTTTATGATGCTTTACAGTTTTTTGATGATGGAATCCATGGAATTGCAGTTGGAGATCCAATAGACGATTGTGCATCAATTATTTTAACTTCTGATAAAGGAAATACTTGGAGCAAAATTCCGTGTAAAAATTTACCAGAATTGATTGATGGTGAAGCTTTTTTTGCAGCAAGTAATACAAATATTAAAACAATAGGGAGTACTGTATGGATTGCTTCCGGTGGTAAAAAATCCCGTATTTTAAAGTCTAATGATTTTGGGAAAACATGGCAAATTTTTGAGACACCAATTATCCAAGGAAAAGGTCCTCAAGGAATTTATTCTATCGATTTTTATGATAAAAATAACGGAATCGCAATTGGTGGAGATTACTCTAAACCTCTAGCAAACAAAGCCAATAAAGCTATTACAAAAGATGGTGGGGAAACTTGGACTTTAGTTGCAGAAAATAAAAAACCTAATTATAAAAGTTGTGTACAATATGTACCTAATACAGACGGAAAAGAAATTTTTGCTGTTGGAAAAACAGGAGTTTCTTTTTCTAATGATTCAGGAAATACTTGGAAAGAAGTTTCTAAAGACTCGTATTACACCATTCAATTTATAGATAAGAATACAGCTTGGTTAAGTGGTTCTAAAAAAATGGGAAGACTGATCTTAAAATAAATTCATAAAACTACCATCTCAAATTTTTAAAATCAATCATGAAATATAGAATTCTTTTTCTAGCGTCAATACTTTCTTTTTCTTGTACCAATAAATCAGAAATTATCAAAGATTTTAATTGCTTAAATTCAGGTTTTGATAAATTAGAAAAGGTGGATGATGTTAAAGGTTTATTTTCTATACAACTTCCTACAAATTGGAAAATCAATTTATATCAAGATGAAGTACAATCATCTATTTTTGCTGCGGACACAACAAGACAACTTACAGAAACTGTTTTATTGGATGTAACTTTAATCAACAATAAAATTAATTTTGATGATGTTTTTTTGTTACAACAAGAACAAGAAAACTTAGCAAGAAACTTAATTAAAACAAAATCAAAGAAAATTACACTTTTAGAAAAATCGTCAATTTACATAGTTTACAAAGGAAAAAAAGGGGAGTTTAACTATCAAACTTGTCATACTTTTATCAAAATAGATGAAAAAAATATCATCTTTGCAAAAACAGAAGTCTATGGAGATTCTTTAGTAAATGAAAGATTTTGTAATTCATTCTCTTTAATAGAAAACATTAAAATACATCAACAAAAATGATTGACAAACAACATCTTACAGCTCGTTTTATAAAATATGTTACTATAGACACTGAGTCAGACCCAAACAATTCTGCTTTTCCAAGTACAGAAAAACAGTGGAACTTGGCAAAGGTTTTAGAAAAAGAACTCATGCAAATTGGTCTGCAAGATGTTGAGTTAGATGAAAATTGTTACATCATGGCAACTTTACCAAGTAACTTAGATTATGAAGTGCCAACAATCGGTTTTGTTTCACACATAGATACCAGTCCAGATTTTACAGGTGCAAATGTAAAGCCGCAAATAATTAAGAATTATGACGGAAAAGACATCCTTTTAAATAAAGAAAAGAACATTGTTTTATCTCCAAATTATTTTGATGATTTATTGCAATATAAAGGTCAGACTATAATTACAACTGATGGAACAACACTTTTAGGTGCAGATGATAAAGCTGGAGTTACAGAGATTGTAACAGCAATGGAATACCTAATTAACAATCCAAAAATTAAACATGGTAAAATTAGAATATGTTTCACACCTGATGAAGAAGTCGGTAAAGGCGCACATTTATTTGATGTTGAAAAATTTGGTGCAAAATGGGCTTATACTATGGATGGCAGTCAGATTGGTGAATTAGAATATGAAAACTTTAATGCAGCAAGTGCAAAAATTACAGTTACTGGTAAAATAGTACATCCAGGTTATGCCAAAGGTAAAATGATTAATTCAATGTTGATTGCTAATGATTTTATTGCCGCTGTTCCTGCAAACGAAGTTCCAGAAAAAACAACGGGTTATGAAGGTTTTTTCCATTTACATGATCTAAATGGAAATGTAGAAGAAACTGTTTTAGAATACATCATAAGAGACCATGATTTTAATTTGTTTGAAAAAAGAAAAAAATTAATGCAAAAAATTGCAGGTGATTTTAACGAACGTCTTCAACAAAATTTAATTAAAATTGAAATAAAAAATCAATATTTTAATATGAAAGAAAAAGTAACACCTGTTATGCATATTGTAGATATTGTTGAAGAAGTGATGAAAGATATTGGAATTACTCCTTTAATAAAACCGATTAGAGGTGGAACAGATGGGTCTCAGCTTTCATATAAAGGTTTACCTTGTCCTAATATATTTGCTGGTGGGCATAATTTTCATGGTCGTTTTGAATATGTTCCGGTAGAATCTATGATCAAAGCAACAGAAGTAATCGTTGGTATTGCACAAAAAATTTCTGAAAAATATAAATAAGTATTTAAAATAATTCTGGATTTTTACCTTTTACATTTTTATAAAAAGAGTAAAAGAAATTAAAATCTTTCTCTTTATCATCCGTTGTATAATAAGGTTCCGATATTTTTATTTTCTTGTTTTCAAAATCTAAAGTAGCCATAACTATAGGTACACTTGCGCCTTTGGCTATATAGTAAAAACCTGTTTTCCAAGCATCAACTTTTTTACGAGTTCCTTCAGGAGATAAACCTAACCTAAATTCTTTTTTTGAATTAAAAATTTCAATAATCGCATCAACCAAGTTATTACTTTGACTTCTATCTACAGGTGTACCTCCTAAGCCTCTAAAGAAAAAACCAAAAGGGCCATTAAACAGTGAGTTTTTTCCAATAAAATTAATCATAGTTCCAGAAGCCATTCTAGATAAAATAGCAATAGGAAAATCTTGCCAGCTTGTATGGGGTGCTGCTATAACAACATACTTTTTAATACCTTGTGGAAAATTACTTTCTAACTTCCAACCTAAAATTGTATATAATATAAATTTAGCGAATCCTTTCATAGTCTATTTTAAAAGTGATAAATTTAAGGACTTAATTTGATATGATGAACGATTTGATTATTTACTTCTTAATTGCACTGACTTTTAGCTTTATAGGTATCTTTATAGGTAAACTTTTAGCTAAATTAAATTTCGAAAAAGAGAAAACTGTAGTAGAAAAAGAGAAATCTACCTTAGAAGAACGTGTTGCATTGTTACAACAATCTAAAGATATGATTGAAAATAATTATATAGAACTTCAAAAAGAGCTTAAAAGTAATCAGCAAGAAAAAGAACATTTAATTACTGTAAATATAAGGCAAGACTCCGAAAACAAAAACTTGCAACTAAAGTTAGATGAACATAAAGTTGAGGTTGAAAAATTACATGAAAAGTTCAAAAAAGAATTTGAAAATTTAGCAACAAAAATTTTAGAGGATAATTCTACAAAATTTAAAACCCAAAATAAAGAAAGTATAAGTGCTATATTAAACCCTCTAAAAGAAAAAATTGAAGGGTTTGAGAAAAAAGTAACAGAAACACAGGAAAAAAGTATTGGAATGCATTCTGCCTTAAGAGAGCAGTTGGGTCATTTAAAAGACTTGAACTTACAAATGAGTAAAGAAGCAATAAATTTAACGAATGCTTTAAAAGGTGACAATAAAACTCAGGGAGATTGGGGTGAAACACAATTAGAAATTTTACTAGAAAAAGCAAAATTAACGAAAGGCATACATTACAGCACTCAAGGTGGATTTAGAGATGATGAAGGTAAAATAAAGAAACCAGATTTTATTATTAACTTACCAGACAATAGACACTTAATTGTTGACTCGAAAGTATCTTTAACAGCTTATGAAGGTTATTTTTCTGCAGAAAATGAAATTGAAAAAGAAGCTTTTTTATCAAAACATATTAAGAGTATAAGAGATCATTTTAAAGATTTAAGTTCCAAAAAATACGATACTTTATATGAAATCAACTCACCGGATTACGTCTTAATGTTTGTGCCTATTGAACCAGCATTGATGATTGCTCTTAATAAAGTTAATGATTTATACTTAGAAGCTCTTGATAAAAACATTGTTTTAGTATCTACATCTACGCTATTAGCAACTTTAAGTACTGTTTCTTCAATGTGGAGACAAGAAAATCAGAAGAATAATGTATTAGAAATATCTAAACAAGCAGGAGCCTTATATGACCAATTTGTAAATTTAACTGAAGATTTAATTAAAGTTGGTAATCAATTAAAAACGGTACAAGGAAGTTATGATTCTTCAATGAAAAAATTAACTGGTAGAGGAAACTTAATTAAAAAAGTAGAAAACATAAAACAATTGGGTGTAAATACATCAAAAAAAATAAATCAAAACTTATTAGATAGGGCAAACGATTTAGATTAAGTTTTTAACAATTTAATTCTTAAAAACAAAAAAGCATCAAATTAATTTTGATGCTTTTTTTTATACTTAAAACCAATAAATAATTACATAACAAATAGTCTTCTTGCACCCATCATTTCAGAAACACGCTCACCTATTTCGTGCAAAGCATCTTCATTATCTGCATTTCGAATCGCTTCGTCTATAAAATCTACAACGGCTTTCATATGTTCTACCTTAAGACCTCGAGTTGTAATTGCTGGCGTTCCAACACGAATACCTGAAGTTACAAAAGGAGATTTATCATCAAAAGGAACCATATTTTTATTTACTGTTATCGCCGCTTTTCCTAAAGCAATTTCTGCGTCTTTACCAGAAATATTTTTATTCCGCAAATCAATTAACATACAATGATTATCTGTACCACCAGAAATTAATTGATATCCTTTTGCTACAAATTCTTTCGCCATTGCAGCAGCATTTTCTTTTACTTGAATTTGATATTCTAAAAACTCATCTGTTAAAGCTTCCCCAAAAGCAATTGCTTTTGCAGCAATAACATGCTCTAAAGGTCCACCTTGATTTCCTGGAAATACAGCAGAATTTAATAAAGTTGACATCTTTTTGAGTTTTCCACTTTTTAAAGTTTCACCAAAAGGGTTTTCAAAATCTTTACCAATCATTATAACCCCTCCTCTTGGACCACGCAACGTTTTATGTGTCGTAGAAGTTACTATATGGCAATGAGGTAAAGGATCGTTTAAAATTCCTTTTGCAATTAAACCTGCAGGATGAGAAATATCTCCCATTAAAATAGCGCCAACACTATCAGCAATTTTTCTAAAACGTTCATAATCGATATCTCTAGAATAAGCAGAAGCACCAGCTATAATTAAATTTGGCTGTTCTTTAGTTGCTGTTTCTTGAATTTTATCATAGTTTAAAACACCCGTCTCTTTTTCTACTCCATAAAAAGATGTTTTATATAATTTACCTGAAAAATTTACTGGAGAACCATGAGTTAAATGACCTCCATGAGATAAATCAAAACCTAAAATTTTATCTCCTGCTTTCAAACAAGCCGAAAAAACAGCAGTATTTGCTTGTGAACCAGAATGTGGTTGTACGTTTACATATTCTGCACCAAATAATTCTTTAGCTCGATCTATCGCAATTTGCTCAACAATATCTACAATTTCGCAACCTCCATAATATCTTTTTCCAGGATATCCTTCAGCATATTTATTTGTTAGAACAGAGCCTTGTGCTTGCATTACTTGGTCACTAGCAAAATTTTCTGAAGCGATTAATTCTAATCCGTTTAACTGTCTTTCTTTTTCTTCCTCTATAAGGTCAAAAATTTGATTGTCTAATTGCATTATTGTTGTTATTTTGAATAGAGAACAAAAGTAACAAAAAACCAAATAATTTTAAATAACTTTTTAGTATATTTTCACCAAATTAGAAAGATTTATTCAATTCAAAAAAAAGCAATGTTAAAAATAAGTTATTCGTGGAGTTTCATCCTAAAAACGATAAAAATTCCATAAATTTGAGCAAAATAAAGAATTTATATAATGATCATAACAGCAAATAATCCTAATAGAAAATCTTGGTTAAAAGTTAAAGAAGATTCAGATTTTCCAATACAGAATATTCCTTTTGGAGTGTTTATTACTAGAGACGATATTATTACAATTGGAAGTAGAATCGGAGATTTTGCAATAGATTTAGGTGCATTTCATCAATTAGGCTACTTTGAAGGAATTCCTTTAACTGATGATATTTTTTTACAAGATAATTTAAATGACTTTATTGCTGATGGACGTAAAACATGGAGATTAGTTCGTAACAGAATTGCTGAAATTTTTGACGTTACCAATGGAAAACTACGTGATAGTGCTGTTCATAAAGAACAAATAATTTTTAGAATGGATGAGGTAGAAATGTTATTACCTGTTGCTGTAGGTGATTATACAGATTTTTATGCAAGTAAAGAGCATGCAACTAATGTTGGTTCTTTATTTAGAGATCCAGAAAATGCATTGTTCCCAAATTGGCTTCAAGTTCCAATAGGTTATCATGGAAGAAGTTCATCTATCATTCCCTCTGGAACTCCAATTAGAAGACCTCATGGACAATCGAGACCTAATGAAGGTGAAACTACTCCGAATTTTGGACCAAGTAAATTATTGGACTTTGAGCTTGAAATGGCTTTTATTACAACAGATGCAAATGTTTTAGGGGAAAGAATTGAGATTGGAGAAACTGAAGAACATATTTTTGGATTAGTGCAATTTAATGATTGGTCTGCAAGAGACATTCAAGCATGGGAGTATGTACCTTTAGGTCCTTTTTTAGGAAAGAGCTTCGCCTCTACTATTTCTCCTTGGATTGTAACTTTAGATGCTTTAGAGCCTTTTAAAGTAGACAACCCAAAACAAGTTTATGAACCTTTAGCTTATTTAAAACAAGAAGGAAAAGGAAGTTACGATATTCATTTACAAGTAGGAATCCAACCAGAAAACGGAGAAGAAACTGTGGTTGCCAATTCTAATTTTAAATATATGTATTGGACAATGGCACAACAATTAGCACATCATACTGTCAATGGATGTAATGTTCGTTCAGGAGATATGATGGGTTCTGGAACCATTTCTGGTCCAACAAAAGATAGTTATGGATCTATGTTAGAATTAACTTGGCGTGGTCAAAATCCGATTACATTAAAAGATGGTACAACACGTAAATTCATTAATGACAATGATACCGTTATTATGCGTGCACATTGTAAAAATGAGAATATACGTATTGGTTTTGGCGAGTGTATTGGTAAAGTTTTACCTGCTAAGTAAACTGCCTTATATTTTAAATAAAAGAAACCTCAAGTGAAAGCTTGAGGTTTCTTTTATTTAAAAAGTCAACTATCAAGCTACTTTATTAATTATTTGGTCTCGTTATTAGATTTCTGTTAATTAAGAAAAATAAGCAATAAATAAATTTAAATGTAACATTTCTCTAAAGCCGGAGACTAATAAATTAAGCGTGTAGCCCACACGATAGTATCTTCAAAAAATTGGGTTTTCAAATAACAAACCATTAATAGTGCAACAATGCAGCTATTATATAAAACTTAACTAAAAAAAACTATGATGACATTTATTGGAATTGCTTTAATATTAGTAGGTATAGGATTATTCATACTAAAAAAATACAACGACAGTGCTAGAAAAAAGAATACTATTATTAGAGCCTTTAATGAGTCTAATAATGAAGCAAGACAGCACAAAGAATTAAACGCAGTATTAGAAATACCCGTTGCATGGTGGTCTAGCACCATTATTGGTGTTTTGTTTGTATTCTTAGGGGTTGCAAATCCGTTTAGTATTAATGATGCAGGAGAAAGAACTGTAGTGCAACCAATTACTGGCGCTTTATGGACACAGTTTAATCCTGGTTTGTATTTCTCTGGTTTCTTTAGTACAAAGACTGTTTGGCCTAATAATTTCACAATCCAAGTAAGCCGCGAAGGAAATAAAAGTCCAGATGCAGATTTGTGGGTTGCAAGTAATCCGAAAGATGGGACGTTTAGTGAAGGAGATAATGCAGAACTAGAGCATACCGTTAAGTGGGATTTGCCAAGTAGTGAACCGATGATGTTAGATTTGCATATTACGTATAATAATTTTGAAAATTTAATGAGTACTACCTTATTATCTTATCAAAAGAAAATTGCCTCTTTTAGTACACAACGAATGTCTTCTGAAGCACATTATTCTGGAGGTAAATCTCAGTTAGATCAATACTTTCAAGACCAATTGCGTAACGGACAAGTATTATTAGAAACAAACACCAAAACGAGAGTACTAGAAGATGGAAGCCAAGAAACGTATATTGATGTAAAACCGAAACTTGATACAAAAAGTGAAATGGTACGAGTAGAAAGCGATATTCAAACATTCGGAATTTTGTCTACATATACGTCTATGGATAATGTGCATTATGTAAAAGAGATTGATGTAAAATTAAGACAGAAGATTAAATATGCTGCAGATAAAGCAAACTCTAAGCAAGAATTAATTGCTGCGCAACAAGAAGAGCAAACAGCCATTGTAAAAGGTAGAAAATTAATTGCAGAGCGAACTGCCATTGAAGAAGCAGATGAAATAGAATCTGTAATTAGAGCGCGGAAAGCAAAACTTGTAGCTGCAGAAAAGTTAGAAGAAGACAAATACAAAGCAGCATCTACCCTAGCCTTGAAAAAAGCAGAAGCTGAAGGTGATAAATTAAAAGTATTGGCTGGGTTATCTCCTTTAGAGCAAGCCAAAATAGACAAAGAGACTGCAATTGGAGTTGCACAAGCGTTAGCAGGACCTAATGGTATTGTTTTTCCAAGTATTGTGGTTTCTGGAGGCGATTCTAATGATGGTGGAAACGGAGCTTTACAAACAGTTCAGCTTAAAATGTTAAATGATTTAGCAAAGTCTATGTCCACTAGAAAGAGATAAATAGAACGCAGTCTATTCACTTGTATTCAAAAAAAAAGCGCTGAAAATTCAGCGCTATTTTTGTGTCGTTTATTCTTCTATTGGTGGATGTCCAAAAATTTCTTCATAGACTTCATCAAAATTAGTTCTTAAATATGCATTTAATTTCTTACGATAATCATCTTTTAACCATGTAACAAAATTGTGTGTACTTTTAGAAATACACTTGGCATATCTGTTAATTCTGTCATCTATTTCTTCTCCTAGTTTCTTTGCTAAAATTAATGCATCAAAAACATCTTCACTGTTTTCTATACACATTTTCGCATGATGTTCTATAGATTTCTCTAACACCCTTTTAGAGGATTCTCCTGTTCTAATAGTATCTATATACACATATTTCATATCAAAATAAGTGTCTTTAGAATTGGCAAATTCTTTTTTAACATCCGCAGGTAATTCATACCTAAAAGTACTTTCTATTTCTTCATCAGAAAGAATTGCATTTAGATAATAATCTGGAGCTCTGAACATTTTCTGCCAATCTAAATCTGCACCCCAAGGTCCAAATCTGTGGAAATTATTCCCTAGATCAATAACTTCAAAAGAATTTTTATTCGTAAAAGTACGAGAACCACGCCCTATCATTTGGTAATATAATGTCAAAGATTTTGTTGCTCTATTTAAAATAATAGCCTCAATACTCGGTTCATCAAAACCAGTGGTTAAAATACTAACAGAGGTTATAATCGCATTTGGAGTTTTATGAAACCATTTTAAGATAAAATCACGTTCTTTTCGTGTATTAGTGTTGTCTAAATGTGCAATGGGGTAACCTGCTTTTTTAAAGGCGTGATAGACTTGTATAGAAGTGTTAATTCCGTTGTTAAAAATTAATGTCTTTTTTCCTTTTGCCGTTTCTTCATAAGCAGAAACTAATTTAGAAAGCATATCGGAGTTAGTATATAAATCTTCAGAAGACTTAACTGTATAATCTCCATTTGCTCCGACTTCTAAAGAAGTTAAACCAACATTACAAGAGTACAAGTTAGCGCTTGCTAAATATTCATTATCAATTAAATGCTGAATAGATTCACCTACAAACAATTCTTGATAGTTCTCATACATAGGTAATTTTACGTTAGAACTTAATGGAGTTGCTGTAACACCTAATATAAAAGATTGATCAAAGAACTTAAATATTTTTGTAAATGAATTGTAGTGAGCCTCATCTACAATTACCAAACCTATATCAGAAATATCTAGTTTTTCGTCGTTTAAACGATTCTTTAAAGTCTCAACCATCGCAACAAAACAACTGTATTCGTCTTGATCGTCTAACTTTGCAGTACTGTTTATGATTTTATTGTTTACACCAAATTCGTCCAACATTTTAGACGTTTGTTTGCTCAACTCAATTCTATGAGTTAACACTAAAACCTTCTTTTTAAACTTTTCTAGATAACGTCTAACAATTTCTGAAAAGATAACTGTTTTACCTCCTCCAGTTGGTAGTTGGTATAAAAGATGATAATCTTGAGGAGCATCATCAAACCTTCTAAAAATTTCTTGAAGAGCGTCTTGTTGATATCCGTATAATTCTTTACCTACTTTTGTTACTGAAGTGCCTATTTCTGCCAAAGGAATATAAATTTGAAATACAAAAATAAGACTTAAAATAGGTTTATCACATATTTAAACTATATAAATCTTGTTAAATTCGTTTGAGTAATCTCAGAATGAGAAACATCGTGCACAGAAACTTCATTTTTAATGACCAATAATTGTGGAGATTGATGTACTACTTGAAAGCTAGAACCTAGTTCGTCAGAGATATTTCTATAGTTTAACAAGTCTAAATAATAAACTTTTAAATGTTGATGATTCTCCTGAAACAACTCTTCAAACTGTTTGATAACCATTTTACTAATTCCACATCTTGTCGAATGCTTAAAAACAAGAATAGATTCAGCTTTTGATTGTTCTTTTATAGTTTCTAGTTGCTCTAAGGAGGTTAATGGTATCCATTTTAAATAAGATGGTTTTTCTTCCTTAGGTTCTTTACTGCCAAATAAACTATTAAATACGCCCATGTTGTTTTTTGTTTTTGTCGCAACAAATGTAAGAAACTTTCATGAGTCAAAAAGTAACTAATAAACAATTTAACAAAACAAAAAGACTTGATAATATCTGATAGATAAATTGGTTTAAACACTATTTAAAAATCACAAATAGTACATTTAAATAAAATGATAATAAATTATGAATCACTTTAGAGATAATAAATGGGTCTTAAAATACTTATCAAATAGATAATATCATTTAAAAACCTAGTGATTTCTAATCAAAATTTTTTGCTCGTTTCTGACAATGACAACAAGAAAAATCTTTTTTGATTATATTCGTTCTTTAAATAAAGTCTTATGAAGAAATATCTATTCCTAATTGTTTTTACTCTCAGTTTATTAAGTGCTTGTAATTCTGATGAAACAACAATCTATTATTTGATTCGTCATGCCGAAAAAGACAGAACAGACAAAACAAATAGAAATCCTAATTTGAATGAGAAAGGCCTATTTAGAAGCGAGAAATGGGCTACTTATTTTAAAAAGAAAGATTTAGATGCGGTATATTCTACGAATTACAATAGAACCATGCAGACAGCAAAACCGATATCTAACAGTGAAAAAATAGAAATAAAAAATTATGATCCAAGTAAAATGTATGATACTATATTTCAAATTGCTACAAAAGGAAAAACCGTTTTGATCGTTGGTCATAGCAATACAACTCCTGCTTTTGTAAATAAAATTTTAGGAGAAAAAAAGTACGCAGATATAAATGACAATGACAATGCTAGCTTATACATTGTAACGATTACTGGTGATAAGAAAAAAAGTAGAATTGAGAGAGTAGAATAAAGAACTATAGTTTGTTTAAGGACTGATTCACAAATATATGGGGATTCATAAATTGATAACTACCTTCTCAAGGATGATTAAATAACTAATCTAAAATATCAACTTTAATATCTTCTAAAATAATTTCCGATATTTTTTGAAGTTGCTCAGCTTCAAAAGCTTCATCAATATTTATCAAAGAAATTGATTTATTTATAGGTTTATAATTATCATAGTTTGCAAAACGAATTCCGTTTTTAGTAATTTGTTCTTTTAAAGCTCTAAAACGTTTTCCCCCTCCATTTGTATGATAAGAATACGCTAAATAATCAACGAGAAAATCTTCTTTTCCTATCCAATAAATAAAAACATCTTCAAAATCTTCTCCTCCTCCATTTTCAGAAAAAGTAACTTCAATTTTATAATAATCTTTTCCTTTTATAGTTGATGATGGCAAACGTTTTTCTTGAACTGCTTTATCATTTAATCCATAGGGCAATGCAGAAAAATAATGTACAGAGTTCACTGAATTAGTATATTTTGAAGCCATTAGATCCGTAACTTTAATTTCTTTTTTATTAACAAACCTTTGAAACCCACTATTACTTAATACATCCTTAATAGAATCAAAATCTCTAGTTAAAATAAAACGACCATTATTTCTTTTTGCGCTATATTTTTTATTTCTAAACTTAAAAGTAATTTCAGCATTAGAAACCTTATTAGCTCCTGAATTAATAATAGATTTATCAATAATATATTGCGCCGTAAAATCTTTTTTTAAAGGTTTACAAGAAATCATTAAAACTACAGAAAGTATGTAAAAATATTTCATTACGTCTTATTTGTTTTTATGCTGTTTTTCATGTGTAAAATTACACTTCTTTATCTTAAGCAAAAATGTATCTTTGCTAAAATAATCATAAAATTAAATCGGTCAATGACTGTTCAGAAGAACATAAACATACAGAATAAAAAAGCCCGTTTTGAATTCGAAATTCTAGACAAATTAGTTGCCGGAATTCAATTAACAGGAACAGAAATAAAATCAATAAGACTAAGTCAGGCTAGAATTACAGAGAGTTTTTGCGAGTTTAATGAACGTGGAGAATTGTTTATTATTAATATGTACATTCAAGAATATATGTTTGGACATCATTTTAATCACAAACCAAAAAGTGAACGTAGATTACTCTTAAATAAACGTGAATTAAAAAGCTTAAGAAAAGATGTTGAGGCCAAAGGAAATACAATTGTTCCATTACGTTTATTTATAAATGAAAGAGGTTTTGCTAAATTAGAAATTGCTTTAGCAAAAGGAAAGCAAACACATGACAAGCGTGAAGTGCTAAAAGACAGAGATAATAAACGTGATTTAGCTAGAGTTAAAAAGAGTTTTAATTCATAATGTTAAGAGAAAAATTAAAAAATTACCATGTAATTTTAGCTTCTGGTTCTCCAAGAAGACAGCAATTCTTTAAAGATTTAGATATCGATTTTACCATCCAACTAAAAGAAGTTGAAGAACTGTATCCAAAAGAATTAAAAGGGACTGAAATCACTGACTTTTTAGCTGATTTAAAATCAAAAGCATTTAATAACTTATCAGAAAACGATCTATTAATTACTTCTGACACTATTGTTTGGCTAGATGGAAAAGCATTGGGTAAACCAAAAGATGAATCAGATGCTTTTAGAATGTTAAGAGATTTATCAGGAAAAAAACACGAAGTAATCACATCAATAAGCATTAAAGGTAAATATTTTCAAAAAATAATTAACGATACAACGATTGTTTCTTTTAATAATATCACTGACGAAGAGATTCATTATTACATAAAAAACTACAAACCTCTTGACAAAGCTGGAGGTTACGGAATTCAGGAATGGATTGGTTTTATTGCCATTAACAACATAGAAGGCAGCTATTTTAATGTAGTAGGATTGCCTGTTCATAAACTTTACAAAGAGTTGATAAATTTATAAATTCTCACCAAATCTATTTAAAATTATTAAAAAATTAGACTTTCTCACATTATGTTAAAAAGTCTTTTTTCTATTCTCTCATTTCTCTTCTTTAAGGTGAAATAAAAGTTTATTTTTACGCAAAATTTTACAACACAACACACTCATAATGAAAAAATACACATACACAGAAAAAAAAGACACACGTTCTGGTTTTGGTGATGGTTTAACAGAATTAGGAAGAACAAATCCAAACGTAGTTGCTTTATGTGCAGATTTAGTTGGTTCTTTAAAAATGGATCAATTTATTAAAGAAAATCCAGAGCGATTTTTCCAAATTGGAATTGCAGAAGCAAATATGATTGGTATTGCTGCTGGTTTAACTATTGGAGGTAAAATTCCTTTTACAGGAACATTTGCTAACTTTTCTACAGGTAGAGTTTATGATCAAATTCGTCAATCTGTAGCGTATTCTGGTAAAAATGTAAAAATTTGTGCATCACATGCAGGAGTGACTTTAGGAGAAGACGGAGCAACTCACCAAATATTAGAAGATATTGGTTTGATGAAAATGTTACCAGGAATGACTGTAATAAATCCTTGTGACTACAATCAAACAAAAGCGGCAACTTTAGCAATTGCAGATTTTGACGGTCCTGTTTACTTACGTTTTGGGCGTCCAAAAGTCCCTGTATTTATGCCAGCAGATGAAAAATTTGAAATTGGTAAAGGAATTCAATTAACAGAAGGAACAGATGTAACTATTGTTGCAACGGGTCATTTAGTTTGGGAATCTCTGCAAGCTGCTGAACAATTAGAGGCAGAGGGAATTTCTGTAGACGTCATAAATATTCATACAATTAAGCCTTTAGATGAAGAGATCATCTTAAAATCTGTTGCAAAAACAGGTTGTATTGTTACTGCTGAAGAGCACAATAAATTAGGTGGCTTAGGAGAAAGTGTTGCAAGAACTTTAGCTTTAAACAATCCAACTCCACAAGAATTTATCGCTACTAACGATACTTTTGGTGAATCTGGAACGCCTGCTCAATTAATGGCAAAATATGGTTTAGATGCTGCTGCAGTTGTAAAAGCTGTTAAAAAAGTAATTTCTAGAAAATAATAACGTTTGTATCTTTACAAAGTTTTACAATAACATAAAATTTATACAATGAAAAAAGTAATCTTAATATTGTGTTTGGTTTTTGGATTTAGTCAAATCTCTAATGCACAAGTAGCTTTTGGTATTAAAGGTGGTGTAAACTACAATTCTAATTCTATTAAAGAATCAGGAACTGATGTGTTTTCTGGAGCAAAAAGTAAAACGGGTTACCATGCAGGAGTTTGGTTGCGTTTAAAAGTACCAGTTTTAGGCCTTTATATTAGACCTGAATTCGTCTACACCAATTTAGAAAATGAAGTTTATTACCAAACTGCCGCTAAAACAACTACTCATAGTTTTCAAAAAATTGATATTCCTGTTTTATTTGGGAAAAAGTTTTTTGGGGTTGGTAATATTTATATTGGTCCCTCTTTTCAATATGTTTTAGCTTCTGATTTTAATATTGAAGATATTAAAAATGTAGATTCAGAAGGTTTTACAATGGGAGTTCAATTTGGTGGTGGAATTGAGCTTGGAAAATTAGGAATAGATGTGCGATGGGAAAGAGGTTTTTCTGGCATAGAAAGTTCTTTGGTGAGTTCTACTGGAGTTGATGTTAATTTTGATACTCGTATTAATCAAATTATAATTGGTTTGTCTTACAGACTATAATCAAGATAAAATAATTGTACAAAAAAAATGCTCTTGATAAATCAAGAGCATTTTTTTATTATATAATAATTAAATAAGTTACTTAACATCAGGATTTAAATAATCTGCTAAAGTTGGGTTGTTAGGATCATTGAAATCATTTGCTGGGTTTCCATCTCCATTAGCATCTTCATTTACAGTTAATGTTCCATCCCCGTCATCATCTAAATCAAAGAAATTTGGGATACCATCCGCATCTGTATCATCATTTCTAGGATCATCATTACCATCTACATCTTCATTAATTGAAGGTATCCCATCATTATCATGATCTGTATCTTTAACTATATCATATAAATCAATATAAAAAAGTAGACATTCATTTTCTAAAATAGGCCCTTGACCTGTGTTAGCATATGCCAAACCAGAAGGTACAAATAAAACTCCATTACCCCCATTTTCGTATGTAATAGGTCCATTATCTGTAATATTTTTACCGCCTTTAAAATTGGTAAAACCATGAGACCAACCTCTAATAACTCCATTAAGTGTAAACCAAACATTTGAATTATTATCAACTGATGCACTAAGACTATCTGTTGTTACAATTCTTTGACCGTAATATTTAACAAATACAGAATCCATAACAGTTGGATACCCTTTATCTGGATCTGGAGTTCCTTCTCTGTTAACATAATAGTATAGAGTATAATCGATATCAAACTCTGTTACAATCATTGATTTTAATTTTGAAGTATCATCATATAGTGCTGTTTGACCAGAAACTAAGACTTTTACAGAATCTACAGAAGTATCAAAGTAATGAGTTTTTAAAAATTTAACTAAAGTATCATTATCAATTAAAGCTTGTGCTTCATAATCAAAATCATCTATTGGTGTGGTATTACTAGTTCCGCAAGAGTATATTAGAATTATAACTATTGCAAATGCAAAAATATTTTTTATTTTATTCATTTAATCTTAAAATTTGAGCGTGCAATTTACCAATTTTATACCTTTGTAAAAAGACAAACGTTATATTTTAACTATTTTTATGAGAATTGATAAATACTTATGGTGCATTCGAGTTTTTAAAACGAGAACTATTGCAACCACTGCCTGCAAAAAAGGACAAATAAAGATTGAAAATAAAAATATAAAACCCTCTAAAGAAGTTTTTGGAGATGAATTAATTTTAGTTAGAAAAAATCAAATTAATTATCAAATAAAAGTTTTAGATTTACCAGAAAGTAGAGTTGGCGCAAAATTAGTTGATCTTTATAGAAAAGATATTACTCCAAAAGAGGAATTTGAAAAAAATGAGCTTTTAAAATATTCTAAAGATTACTACCGTAAAAAAGGTGCAGGAAGACCAACTAAAAAAGACAGAAGAGATATAGAAGGGTATCAAGAAGATACAGAAGATACAGAAGAAGACTTATGACAACAGAAAGTAACATCATATTAAATTCAGTTCAGGTTAATCAAAAGATTAAAAGAATTGCCTACCAAATATATGAAAGCAATAGTAATGAAAAAGAGGTAATTATTGCTGGTATCATTGGAAATGGTTTCGTTTTTGCAGAAAAATTAGTAGAAACTCTTAAAGAAATTTCCACTTTAAAAGCAACAATTTGCCAAGTAAATATCAATAAAAAAAAACCCTTAGATCCTATTACAACCTCTCTACAAGTTAAAGATTATAAAAATAAATCATTGGTTTTGGTTGATGATGTTTTAAATTCTGGAACTACTTTAATTTACGGAGTAAAACACTTTTTAGATGTTCCTTTAAAAAGGTTTAAAACTGCGGTTTTAGTAAATAGAAATCATAAAAAATATCCTATAAAAGCAGATTTTAAAGGCGTTTCTTTATCAACTTCAATAAAAGAGCATATTCAAATTGATTTTTCAGAAAAAGGGGCTAAAGCCTATTTAGTTTAATAATTTTTCTAATTCTAATGCAACTTCATTTTTAGTTTTGTCATCAATTTTAATCTTCATTTTAGCTTGCTCGTAAAAAGGAAGTCTTTCAAAAATATGTTTAGCGACAAACTCGGTAATTTTATCGTCTCCTAAAATAGAAATTAATGGTCTTTTACTTTTGTCATTAATCAATCTTTTGGAAATCGTTGGAATACTACCCTGTAAATAAACAGAAATGGTATCTTGTTTATTGATTTCATTCATATTATTTCCATAACAAGGGGTTCCTCCTCCTAGAGAAAGTATAAAATCGTCGTCTTTAGAGAGTATTTCTATTAAATATTTGCTTTCAATTCGTCTAAAATAGATTTCACCTTTCTGTTTAAAAAGGTCGGCAATAGACATGTTTTCCTTTTCAATAATGTAGTCATCTAAATCTATAAACCTCAAAGACAACTTCTTAGAAAGTGTTTTTCCAATGCTAGATTTTCCAGAAGCCATGTAACCTAATAGAACTATTTTCAATTTTATATATTTTCAACAAATATCTTAAAAATTATTCAATTTTATATTTCTAATTTCAATGATTGATAGTATATTTGCAGCCTGGTTAAATTAAGACCTGGTAGCTCAGTTGGTAGAGCATCTCCCTTTTAAGGAGAGGGTCCTGGGTTCGAGCCCCAGCCAGGTCACAAAACCTCATCTAATAAGATGA
>MDTF01001903.1_pt1 | contig 24312 bp, 23 predicted proteins | sample 811191 | NCBI WGS metagenome assembly MDTF01 (sample SAMN05326649, study PRJNA326480) | marine metagenome | isolation source: seawater | place: Southern Ocean | collected 2011
CGTGTCTTAAGACAAAGTACCATTGGCGCTGAAGGGCTTGACTTCCGAGTTCGGAATGGGATCGGGTATTGCCCCTTCGCAATAATCACCAGGCAGAGGACTTATAACTATTATTTATTCTTTGTAAAGAGGTTAAATTTTACTTGGTTTATTTGTGTTTCTTTTTAAAAATAAAAGAAATGCCATGGGTAAAAATAGCATTATTGAATTCCAATTATTAAATAAGCTCCCATGCTGCATCAATGGCCATAATTGGGTAAAGTAAAACCCCAATATAATCACCTCTGATAAATCAAAATATTGATTTTTTAACAATCTAACAAAATTAACAAATGATCTGTAAATTATATAAAGATAAATCAAAAGTAAGAATAGAAAACCCAATAATCCAGTTTCTATTAAAACCTGAAGATAATAGTTATGTGGGTGCGTGTTACAGCTTAAAGCATTAACTTGGTAATCTTTATTATCACATATATACCTGTAACTTTTAGGACCAGTCCCAAAGAATTTTTTTTTTTTAAATATATTAATTCCAGTATAAATAAAATTTTGATGTTGTGCTGATAAAAAATAGAAACCTCCTCTTTGATACTCCTCAGGTAAAAAGTAGTGATTTTGTGAATAATCTTTATTAAAAATACTTTGATAAGTTTGATTAATGTATCTGTCATAGTAAGTATTGGAACTATACAAAAAGCTACCAATACTTAAAATTGTGAATAAAACATAAAAATAAATAAATTTAAATTTTTTTGACCTAACGAAAAAAACTAAATAATAACTTATCATTAGGAAAAACAGAACCATTGCCACTCTTTCTCCACTTAGGAAAATTATAATTGGAGCTACAAAAATTGACAAAGTAGTCAAATAATTTAAGGTTTTTGACTTTTCATTAGTTATTTCTTTTAAAAGTAATAAAAAAGGGAATAACCTCACAACATAAGCACCTAGTACCTGCTCATCTCCAAAAAAACTTGTCACTCTGTCAGGTACAATATTTTTTAATCCAGTTAAATTTTGTCCAGTAAAATATTGAATTATACTGTCAAAAAAAAGTAAGAGGATTATTATTACGATTGAGTTTAAAAAATACGTCATAGTATTATTAACTTTTATCAAAAAATAATATATAGCCATCACATATAGAGCAAATCTAAAATATAATAATATTGATAATATATTTAATTTTTCTTCACTTAATAAAAAACTTAATAAAAGTAAAAAATAGAAAAATGAAAAAAAAAACACAAAATAATTATTAAAAATTAAAAATTCTTTTCTCTTAATTATTTTAACTAAAAAAGAAATTGAAATTATTAACAAGCAAGACTCAAGCATAAATCTTGAAACCATCATAAAAAAAGGAAGTGAAATAATCAAAATATTTTCTATTTTATTTTTAGATTCTAAAAAATTATTCATTTTTTTTTAGATTTCAACAAATATACATAGAAAATTAAATTCATAATAATTATAATGATTATATTTATATTGGTGAGGTTCATTAGTGACGAGGAAAGAATTATTGGAAATATTAATAAAATATTACATTTTATTAATCCATATTCTTTTAATAAAATATGATGCAAATGTCTACGGTCTGCTTTTAATGGGCTTTTATTTTTAAACAACCTTGTAAAAAATAATCTCAACATATCCATAACTGGAAAAAATAAAATAACCAGTATTTGCTCTACAAAAAAACTATGAGTATTTCCTTGGTAAGTTTTGATTATTAATAAAGATATTATAAATGAAAAAATATAAACCCCATTATCACCAAGAAAAATTTTGGTTTTATAATTATTAATAGCAAAATAAATTAAATAAATTAAAGTTAAAAGAGCAAACATAAAAAAATTATATGTTTGGTTTACTAATACTAGATGTATTATAATTACAGAATAGTATGCAGCAGATTGCAAATTTATCCCATCATACATATTCAGTATAATCTGTAAAATAACAAAGCATAAAGTTGTAAATATCAGAGATAGTTCAAATAAATCTAGTGTAAAACTTAATGTTTCAAATCTTAAACTTATTATCTTATTTGCAGATGGAACAGTATCTTCTGATACAATCAAAAGGTAGATGAAAATGATAATTATTGATAGCAAAGATTTATTGATAGGCGGCAGAGAAATTTTATCGTCTATGATGCCTAGCAATAAAAGTGAAAAAATTATCAGTAAAGTTAATATTCCATCAACCTCATTAGAAAGTCCAAAAACACTAACTATATTGAAGTTATTAAAAAAAATATCAAAAATAAATATTAACGTTAAATTTAAAAAATAAAAAACACCACCATTTAATGGTGTTGAATATTTGTGTAATTTTCTTTTATTATTTGGAACATCATAGAGGTTAAGTTTTTTTGCTACAATATTATTAAATCTGAATAAAAAAAAGTTTAAAAACAGTATAGCTAATATAATGATAATATCTGTTGTCATTGTAGAATTTTTTTATATAAAATTTAACATTTTTAATTAATTTAAATAATCTAACATGTATTATATATATTTTTTATAATGAAAATTAATTAAATTAATTAAATTAATTAAATTAAATTAAATTAATTTATATTTATCTTTAAAATTAAATAAAGGAAACTTAGGTTCCATCAGATACTGTTTTTTATATAAATTGGTAGAATATCTCCATTTATTAGCTGGATTAAGTTGAAACATAATCTGAGTTCTTTTTTGATCTAAAAAGGGAATACCCGCTCTATGATAACATAGGTTAGGTAAAAAAAAATAAATATCCTCATCTGTACCCGTTAATGTGCATTTGTTTTTAAAATCCATACTCTTTATATTTGAAAAAATATTAAATCTATTCGAATCTTTAATCGAAATTATTTCCATAGGGCCATGATTGTTTAATATTTTATCAATTGGTATGATAATTTTTAATGTATTTTTACTAAACGGCTTATCTTTGTGCCAATGATTTGCATATATATCTTTTTGTAAATCAACTACGTCAATGCTGTAAGTTGAATATGCTGAAAAAAAATCAATCGAATAATTAAATCCTGTAATTTCAAATAGTTTTTCTTTGATATCATTTTCATTCAAAATATTATTTATTATTTGATCTATATATATTTCATTAATTATTAGTTTTTCAAAAAAACTGTTTACAGGAATTTTTTTCTCTACAAAATCATTATAATTATTTTTTAACTTTAATTTATCTTTGTAAAAGCCAACTTTAATTAATTCACTACTAGAAAATTTTTTTTTTAAAAAAAAATTTTCTGCCATGGTAGATAAATTACTGTATAATAAAGATAAAAGTTGAATAAAGATATTTTTCATTTATTAAAGAAGTTAATAATTCCTTGATTTATTTCAGTGATATTCTTGATATCCATATTTAATGTTGAATAAAAATATCCTTTTTGATCATGCATACCATTTTTTAATGCAACAAAAACTACATAATCTTTGATAAAAATTTTTCTATCCTCATCTATCTGAATTTCCTCATTTTTATCTATTTCTTCCTGAAGGCTAAGAGTGACAAAAATTGAATCACTTCTACTTTCAAGGGAAAAAATTTTTTTTTGGTTGATATTATTCAGTTCATTTATTTTATTTATTGCTTTATTTTTATCTTCATCATTTTTAAAGCTAATCAAAAAATCTCTTGTCATTCTTGGTTCTACTTTAGTAAAGTCTAAATTTAAATCTCTTAAAAATTTATCGTGATTTTTAAGTCTGTAATAAAATTTTTTTCTGTCGTATGGTTTTTGACTTAATCCTGTTGCTAAAATAATTTCATAATCATTTAATTTTTTGTATTCAAAAAGAATTTTATCATAAAAAATAATCATATCGAGAATGGGGTCATATTTTTCTTTAATATACCACTCTGGGTTAGTTAAATTGTTTTTCTTTAAATATTTTGAATTAAAAAAATAATGATGCTGTATATGTGCGCCAGCATTTAAAAAAATAGATGAAAAATCAGTTTTGTGCTTCCTTACCAAGCTTAGATGTAAATCGTGCAATATTAAATCTAATAATAATGCCTTATTCCATTTCTTTTTAAAATTAAAAATAAGTTTTAGATATAAAAAAATACTTTTAAACCTGAAGCAGATTAACAAAATAACGAGCACTTGCGCGTACAAACTTATAGGCATACTTTTATTAGAATTTAAATTTACTACTTTAGCTATAGTTTTTGATATGAATTTTATAATTCTTCCTGGGCCACTAAAAGTATTTATCCAAGGATCAGAAAAAAAATATTTTGGATTTTTTAAATTATTTTCTAAATTCATCGAACTTACAACCCCTACTGACTTATTTAACTCTTCAACAATATTAAATATTGTTGAAGAGTTATATTTTTTAATATCACCTAGCCTAAAAATTTTATGCTGTTCTGCTTGTTTTCCAGTGTAAATTGATACCCACTGTATCCATGGCTCTAGCAACTCATATTTTTCCTCTGAATTAGTAATTGATAGGTTTTCAAAAAATTCATTATTAAAAAATTGAAAATCTATATCACTTGAATATTTTTTAATTAACTCAAAATTAATTTCATTTAGCTGAATTAATAAAAGTTTTTTTTTCATCATTTGATTTGTAATACAGTAGGCAAGAATATTTTATTACAAGTTTTTAATATTATAGTTGAAGCTAATTTTAATTTCATATTAAGCTTGGTTAAGGGTGTAATTCTTTAAGTTTTTTTGAATAAATATTTTCAAATCATACTTATTTACTGCTATTTTTCTAGAATTTTTTGCAAATGTATTCCTTATTTTTTTATCACCCATTAATACATCTAATTTTTTAAATAAACTATTGGCATCTCTTGGCTTACATAAATATCCATTAAAATTGTTAATAATTGCATCCCTGCAACCAGGTACATTAGTGGTTACTATAGCGCATCCAGATCCACATGCTTCTATTAATGATTTTGGGAAACCTTCTCTATATGATGGTAAGCAAACTATCGAACTTCTATTAAACAGTTTATGCATTTGTTTATAATAGCCTAAAAATATTATGTTTTTTTGAATAATATTTTTAAGGAATGGATCTTGGTTCTTTTTATAGTTCAGGGTTCCTGCTACATAAAATAGCCAGTCTGGATATTTTATAGAAAGTATTTTTGCACTACTCAAAAATTCATTAATTCCTTTTTCTACTAAGACTCTCGCTGGAAATAAAACTATTTTTTCTTTTTTTTTGTTATCTAAATAGAATTTATTTATGTCTACTCCAGCACCATCAAATATCTTAATTCTAGATTTATCTATCTTAATTTTCTTGATAAAAAATTTTTTATCCGTTTTATTTTCAAGTGTAAGTAAAGTATTTTTTGCACTCAAGGTTATTTTAATAATAAATAATATAATATGCTTGAGTAGTAGCTCACGTAATTTTAATTTATTAGTAAAGAAATATCCCATTCCAGTAATAAAACATATCAATTTTTTCACACCAAAAATGTTAAAGTAAATAGAGCTATATAGTATTCCTTTTAAAGAAATCGCATGTATAATGTCTGGATTATATTTTTTTAATTCTTTTATAAATTTAATTAAAAATCTTATTTCACTAAAAATCTTTATTGATCCTGGTAAAAAACCAATATTAATATAATTAATTTTATTTTTCTTTAGTATTTTTTTGGCTTCAATTTCCATTTCGTTGCTTCCACCTTGACCACAAAAAACTATAATATCATTTCCTGCTTTTTTGGTTTCAAGTGCCAATGGGAGAATATGAGAGGCGAAGAAAGAAATGTGATTAATTACATAAGCAATTTTTTTTTCATTTTTTTTCATATACAGCCGAAGTCAATTCTAACATTTTTTTTGTAGTAAATTTATTATTTAACGTAATTACTCCGTTTTCAATTATTTTTTGGCGAAACTTTTTATTCGTTATTATCTTAATTATTGCGGTTGATAAAGATTTTGAATTAAAATTTTGGGATAAAAGCACCCCTGAAAAATTATTTTTTATTACTTCTTTCATAGCACCACTATTCATTGTTATCACTGGTACTTTTAATGCTAATGACTCTAGTAAAACTAGACCCAAACCCTCATATCTAGATGTCAAACAAAACACATCTGCAATCTCAAATAAATCACACACATAATTTGTATAACTTACCCAATATATTTTAGATTCTACTCTTAATTGTGAAGCTAATAATTTTAAATTTTTTGTCTCTTTACCTGACCCAACTAGAACAAGTCTAGCATTTTTATTAGTTTTTAAATACTCAGCAAAACCTTTAATAAGTGAATCAATTTTTTTTTGTGATGTATGTCTTGCAATATTTAAAATTAATTTTTCATTTCTATTTTTTTTTATTTTTATTTTTATTTCATTATTTTTAGATTTTTTTTGATTAATAAGATTTTCTCTATCTATTCCATAATAGATTATTGATCTTTTTTTTTTTGGAATACTGACTTTCGATAAAAAATATAATTGAACATTTTTTGATATAAAAATTATTTGGGTCGATACCTTAAAAATAATTTTTTCTAAAAAAAGTCCATTAAAATAACGATTTTGTCCACTTGAACCTTCAAATAGAAAGCTATCTAAATGTTTGCTTACTATCATTTTAAAATTTAATCTAAAAATAATTTTTATGAATGCAACTATTATTTCTGAAAGACTTAAATGAGCATGAACAATTTCCGGTTTAGTCTCTTTTATATATTTGGATATTTGAATTATTGCAATAAATAATTTTATTAAATCATAATTTTTTTCAATATCAAATTTTTTTATAGAAATTTTTTTTTTTCTTAGCGAGCGCACCCAATAACCATCACCTCTTAAATAAATTATATCTATTACTTTATTTTTTTGCCTTGATTGAAGGGATGCAAGTTCTGCAAGATGATTCTCAGCACCACCATTATTTAAACTTGTAATTACGTGTAAAATTCTCATCTTTAAATTTTTGGCTTAATTTTTTTATTATTACATGTGTAAGTAAGACAAAATATAAAAAACATTACCCATGGCATTTTGTATCTTAGCAGTGTCATTTCATTAATTGATATTAAGCTTACTAAGGTATTTATTACAATATACGTTACAAACCAAAATATAACATATTGTTTATTTTTTTTATAAAGCACTAAACAATTAAGAAAAAACAAAATACTAAATAATATATTATCTATAAAAAAAATTGCTTTTATTGGGTTTAAATCATCTGTTAATGGATATAAAAAAGTTTGTAAATATTGAAAAAAACTTAAGTAGATAGTATTTAAACTCCAAGTTAATTCTCTATCAATATTATAAAATATATTTAATATCTCATCATAGCCGTTGTATTCACTATAAAAGCCGTATCTATAATTATTTAATTGTTCAAGAATTTGATTTCCATAAATTGTTAAAAATAATAGACCTGCTAATGTTATTATAATAGATAGCGTATAGTTTTTATGTTCAAAGAATATTTTGAAAACTGCCAATATAACTATAAGAGCCACTGCATTCTGAGATTTGATCAAAAATAAAATTACAAGCAATAATAAAGTTATTAAATCAAAATCACCTTTTAAAACCCTATAGGAAAACATTAACATAATAAAAACTACCCCTAAATCTCTAAGAGATAATGAAGAATAGATAATTATTGATGGAAAAAAGATTAAACTGTATAAAAAAAACTTACTTACCTTTTTATCTTTAAAAAAAATAAATAAATAAACAACTAAAAGCTTATTAATAAAAGCTACTGTATTAATACTGGTAAATGAAATAACTGGAAATAGAGCAAATAGTAAAGAAGAAACATACACACTTGAATTAGTAGACTGCTGGTAAGAATATTGAAACAGCGGTTGTTTAAGATTTGTTAATATATCACCATTTCTGAAGTTATTTGCTCCCCTTGAATATTTCGCCTGGTCTGGAAACTGTGTCCAATCAAAGAGAATATTATTAAAAAAGAAAGGCGTAACACAAAATAAACTAAGTAAAATAAAATCATTGATGGAAATTATTTTGCGCTTAAAAAGATAGTACAATAAAATAATAATTGTAGAATATGTAATTACATCGTACAATAGGCTTGTTAAATTTAAACTATAATTCATTAATATCTTCTATCACAAATGATAATAAACAAAAAAAAATATTATTTTATAGGCTCCATAGTAATTGTTTTGTATATAACTTTTAGCATATTTTATTATATTAAAATGTCTCAAGATAAAACTTCTCCTGTAACACAATATAAGTCGTTCATCATTGCAAAAACAAATGATGCTTTTAAACTTGAGATTCAAGGATTGGGATATGGAGCAGGAGACGACAATAAAATAATTCAAGCAATAAGTGCTGGCACCTATATGGCACAGATTCAATCAAGCATTAAACAAAATTTTTCCGATCGTAAAGAATGTTTTTTCCAATCTAAAAAAGATAATCCATTAAAAATGTTCTTAACATCAGATGCAGCAAATTCAAAACAAGTAATATTAGATTTTAAATTTTTGGAAACTAATAAACAAAATATGGAAAATTGTTTAAAATTTATTCATTTTATAATTAATCAAACTAACAACAACATAGTAGATGCACTTCTTCTGGATATTGATCGTATAATATATTTTGAAATGGTTGAGCAAGAATTTCTTAAATTTGAAGATGTCTATGGTATTAAAAAATATAAAAACTTGTTAGCCAAAATAAATGAGGAATTTGATATAAGCTTAGATGCTTTGAATGATAAATATAAAGTAAATTTAGATGTTTTATCTAATAAAAAAGGAGAGCAAAATAGATTTTCTATGGCAGGAGAATTAAATTTTTTATCATTCCAATTAAATATGCAAAAAAATTACACCACTAAAGTGCAGAGTTTAATGAGTGCTGTAAATTTAAAATTAGATAAAATAAAAATTTCTAAAGGATTAGAAACTTTATACAAATATAGATCCAAAAAAGAAACGGAATTATTTCGTAACTTAATACTATTTCAGATAATAGAGCGAAGTCATCCAGAGATGTCAGGTTACAAATTCAATAAAGAAAAAAATATAACAATTTATTTTTTAGGTAGCTTATTAGCGTTAGTAATGCTGATAATTCTTCATATTATTTATAGGAAACAAATTGATGTTGCTGCTGATTTGAAAAAAATATTTTAAATTTAAATAAAATATCTAGAAAAATAATAAAGCAAATTTATTGTACAACTTCTATTTTTTCATTCTTCAATTCATAAATTTTATCACAAAAACTCAAATTTTTAACTTGATGGCTGATTATAATAATTGTCTTATCATCCTTTAAATTTGCAATAATATTTAATATTTTTTTTTGATTATCATGATCTAAGGATGTTGTGGCTTCATCTAAAATTAAGATTTCTGGTTTTTTATAAAGTGTTCTAGCAAGTGAAATTCTCTGAAGCTGCCCACCCGATAATCGAGCTCCATTTTCACCTATCATAGTTTGTAATCCATTAGGTAGACTTTGTTCTAACTTTAGTAGCTGGCATTGATTAATTATTTTGTTTAGGTGTTCCTTGTCGAGTTTATCATAAAATATGATATTATTTTCTACCGTATCATCCATTAAAAAGTTACTTTGTGGCATATATCCTAGGATTTTATACCAACCTTTTTTATTTTTAAGAATTGAAATATTATCAACTAATATTTCTCCATCAGATGCTTCGGCTAATCCAACCAGTAAATTTGCTAATGTTGATTTACCAGTTCCAGATTCACCAATAATACCAATTGCTTCACCTTTTTTAATTTCTAAATTTAAATTATTATACAATGGTAAACTACCTGGGTATGAAAATTTTAAATTTTTAATATTAATTTTTGAGTTAAAGGACATTTTTTTAACATCTTCATTTTCATTCTCATTTAGATATTTACTTCCATCCTTTAGCTCTCCACAAACTGCATCCAGCGCGGCTCTTCCGTTTCTTATTTTTTGAATATCCAAAATTATTCGATTTAAAGAGGGCAACAATTTAAAAGCTGCCACCATATAGAGAGCAAGCAAAGGTAATGCATTAATCAAATTATTGGGATCGTTTAAAACAATAAAGAAAATTACTGACAAACAGGCTACTAATGCAATTAATTCTAAAAAATATTTAGGAATATCTAAAAAAAATTGTTGATTTAAAGTTACTTGAGTATTCTTTTTTACAACATCAACATATTGGTCTCTAAAATACTTTTCTTTCAAATATAAAATTACAAGTTTAATTGAAGAGAAAGTTTGTTGAATTATTTTTATTGATATTGTGTCTGTTACTTGTCTTTCTAAGCTCCACACTCTAGATTTTTTCTTTGTAAAAAAATTATAAATAAAAAAAAGAAAGCCACCAGTAAAAACCAAAATTATACTTGGAATAGGCTCAACTATAAAAATTAATGTAGCTATAAAAATTACTGTTAGTAATTCAGCAAACAATTCTACTATTGGTAAAAAAATCATAGCCATGATGACTACAACTTCACTTTTACAATTTAATATTATTTTAGAAGTATGTTCATTTAAATGAAAAGAATAAGGCCTTTGCAGGTAACTATCAAATAATCTTTTTGAAATTTTATCTCTAATTGAAAAAAGAATTTTATTTTTATATCTTACAATAAATATTAAATAAAAAAATTTAAAAAAATAAAATGATAAAAAAATCACAAGACTAAAAATAATTAAAGTTTCATGTTGGTATTCAGATATATTTGGCACATAGTCTTTAATGTATGGAAAATTGATGATTTGCTCTTTATCAATTAACAGTGATATAAATGGAAGAACTAAAGCGATACTTGCTGCTTCAAAAAAACCAGCAAAGAATAACATTATCGTAATTATTATAATTTCTCTTTTATCTGTTTTTTCTAAAAGATGGTTTATATCTGATAATAGTTTCATTTATTGTATTTTAAGTTCTTTCCACACTTTTTTAAAAGAACTAATTATAAAATTCACATCAGCTATACTAAGATCATATAAACAAATTTCAAATTTGATAAATGATTTTTCGTGTAAATATTCGGCATTAGGACAGGTGCCCCTTGAATATGAAACTTTTCCTTTATAAAAGTTAGAGTTCCAAGGAAATCCCTTGTTTCCATATGCAATTTTTTTTTTAAACATGGGTAAAAGATGTAAACAAGCATATCCTGCACTTAAACCAGGAACCCCTTTGGACTGCAGTTTTCTTATTATATAATTTCTAGAATATTTTATCGATTCTAAATCTAAGTTTATTCCAAATACATAGTAGGAATGTGTGTATCCATTAATTGTTTTTGGTAAAAATATTCTAGGAATTTTAGCTAAGCCTTTTATAAGTAATTCAGCTGTCTTTTGTTTTTTATTTACTTCTGTTTTCAGTTTTTTAAGCTGTTCTATACCGATTGCACTTTCTATTTCACCAAGTCTAAAATTATAACCAATCATATTTGATAAATCATTTTTATTATTTGATTGAACAACACTTTCGGCATGATTTCTTATGAGATTAATCTTTTTTGCAATTTTATTAGAGTTTGTAAAAACAACACCTCCTTCACCAGTATGTATGTGTTTGTGATAATTTAAACTAATACCTCCTACATCTGAAAGTGTTGCAGCAATTTTATTTTTATATAAAGAATATGGTGCTTGAGCAGAATCTGTAATTAATTTTAATTTATATTTTTTTGCGATTTTTTTTAATTCAACAATATTACAAGGATGACCAAAAATATCTACAGCCATGATTGCTTTTGTTCTTTTGGAAATTTTTTTTATTACATCTATTGGGTCTAAATTATAAGTTTCTTTATCTATATCTGCAAAAACTGGTATTGCATTCCAATTTAAAATTGATGACGCGCAAGCTGACATTGTCCATGGTGGTAAAATTATTTCGTCTCCAGGCTGAATATCTATAGCTCCAACTGCACAAATTAATCCTGAGGTCCACGAGTTTACAGTGATTGCATGTTTTACCTTGAAAAAAGATCTACATTTTTTTTCAAATTCTCTAACTTTAGGTCCACCGTAAAATTCTTTAGAATACGTTCCTAAAAAATTCGATAAATTACCACTTTTAATAACCTTTATAGCTGCTTTTAATTCTTTATTATCTATCGGATTATATTTTTTAAATTTTCTCATTATATAAAACCTTGTACATATTTTCTATTGTTTTTAAAGCTTCTTTCCCACTACATAAATAAAAATTTTTCTTTAAAAGATATTTTGACAATTCATCGTATACATTCATCTGATATCTATGCATTGAGTTTTTGATTTCGTTTTTAGTTATTGTTCCATTTATTTTGAATATTTTTTCTCCATTATTTAAGTATTTTATTGAATTATTTCCATAATAGAGGTTTATTTTAAATTGATCAAATTGATCATTTTTACATATAAAAAAGATAGTTGCTTTGTCAAATTTTGCATAAAAATTACAAGATAAATCATTTTTTTTATAAATCTTAACCTTATTTATTATTGAACCGTTTTGAAAATTTCCAAAAATGTGCTCAAAAAGATTAAAAAAATGAGAACAGTTATTGAAGTAACCTCTTGAATAAAACATTGTTCCAAAAATATTTTTTTTGTTAAGAAATATTTTTTTTAATTTTTGGGTTGAAGGATCTGAAATACGAAAATAATTGACGAATAACTTTATTTTATTTTCTTTACAAATATCAATAATTTGTTTCGACTCCAAAAGGTCAAATGATAATGGTTTTTCGCATATTAAGAATTTTACACTTTTATGTTTAACAATTTCTTTAACACACTTGATATGTGTTTCAGTTGGAGTTGCTAAAACTATCATCGTTGGTTTTAAAGTCGATAGTGGCTCATTAATTTCCTTAAAAACAGGTTTTTTATATAGATTTACAAATATATCTCTTTTCTTCTTTGAAATATCAGTTCCTCCAATTAATTCAAATGACGTATTGGCTTCAATTGACTTGGCATGAGTAAAAAAAGTATTTTTTTTACTCATGTGTTTATCATAACCAACAGAAATATTTCCTAGGCCTATAATATAACATTTAGTTTTTTTCATATAACTTTATTTAAATAATTTATTTTTGCTGATGGTATGTCACAAACATAACCATTCGGAATCGAGGTATAAACTTTTTTTTTTGCTATAACAGCCAGATAAAGTGCAACTGTATTGCAACCAACCACAACATCACTATTGGCAATTTCATTTAGAATATCTATATTTTTTTTAATGGTAATATTAAATTCTTTTTTCAGGTCCAATACCCAGTTATATTTTTTAATACTTTCATAAGGGTGTGGTCTAAAAATAATTTTGTTAATTTTACCAAAAAATTTTATTTTCTCAAAAAAAATATTTATGCATTGTTTTTCATTATAAAAATTTTCATTTTTGTAATGTGCCTCTATAGGCTCACATAAGTAAAGGATATTTATTTCACTATTTTTTTTTGTAATTTTTTTTCTTTTGAGGAAAAATTTTTTTGCTCTTTCAAAATAAAAATTTTTTATTTGCTTAATCTTAACTTTATTTTTAAATTCTTTTTTTGCTATTTCAAAAGCAAGCTTATCGCTAACCCATATCTCATTTGGTAAGATAAATTTTTTATCAATTTGAAACCTCTCTTTATAGTTAACCCAATGATCTAGATATGCACAAACTTTTATTTTTTCTTTTTTACATTCTTTAATGATGTTTATTTCGTTTTGGGTGGCCCAACCTGTTGATGAAATCACCATACTTAACTTGTGCAAAGATTTTTTAAAATTAGAAGTTTTAAGGTTTATAATTTTTTTTTTGAATATTTTTATTGCTGGTCCACTTAAAAAAAAAAGATACTGATTTTTATTTCTGATTACGTATTCGCTTAATAACTCAGCTCCACCCGCATCATTACTTGATATACCTATCATTATAAATTTACTTTATTATAACCTTTTCTATTCACATTCTCATTTATTGTGATCCAGTTTTTTTTTTTAACTAATTTTATTATATCTGCACATTCAAAAAAATATTTTTTATTATAAAAAAATTCTATTAATCTTTTGATTAGCAAATAATCTTTTTTTTCATCTAGTGTTACACCTAATTCTGGCCAATAATTTTTTTTTTCTGCAATAACATTTTTGATTTTAAATATTTTAGGGTTGTCTTTGATAAAAAGTGTTACATGTTCTTTGTATTTTTTTTTTTTAGATAAAAGATTTGATTTAATCAAAGACTTTGCTGTCAGAACATTTACATCCATTCCATCTGGATATGATCTTATGAATGAGTTAGATACACAATCATAATTATTTTTTTTATATATTATAATTAATTTTTTAATTATTTTGTAATCAATTATTGGGCAATCAGCTGTAATTTGTACCACCGTATCTGCCTCAAATTTTTTTGCTGCTCCTGTAATTCTGCTTAAAACATTATTTTCGCTTCCTCTAAAATATTTAATATTTAATTCTATAGCTTTTTTTACAAGTATATCGTCAGTGCTATTTCTTGTTGTGCAAAGTATAATGTCATCGATCTCTTTTATTTTTTTTAATCTTTCAACCAAAAATTCTAATAAAGTTTTTTTTTTAACCTTCATTATCACTTTGCCTGGTAAACGGCTGGAAGTCATTCTTGCTTCAATTGTTGCAATTATTTTCATTTATTTTTTAAATTTCTCTTGGTTAATGCAAAAAGAATATGATATTCTTTCTTACTATAAGGCTTTAGACCCTTTCCTTGTCTTAAATTTGTTCTATGTTTCAAATCCATCATAAATGCAAGTAATTTAGCTAAATAAATTTTTAACATATTATCCCAACCCATTAATTTTTTAATAGTTTTTTTACTTTTTAAATATTTGGCTCCCAACTCTATATCAGCTAATTGTTTACCTTCTTTTAACTTCATGCCATTTTTAAAAATAGATGGGTATTTCTTTTTAAAAAATTTATAACTTGTCATTTCAAAATTCCACATCTCTACTTCACTTATTGAATAATATTTATTTTTAACTTTATATTTTTTTAGTATTCTAGTTTTTTTATTTAAATACATTGAATAAAATAATGGACTGGTTAACTCTGAGCAAACTACATTTTTGGTGTTTCTTATATGGCTGTAGAGTTTATATAAAAATTTTTTATCAGTTCTATTTCCGCAACAGATCACCTTCCATTTTCTTTTTTTATAAAAATCTATATTTTTTTTTTTATAATCGGTATAGTATAAACATACGGTGTATGGCCCCTCTTCTTCTTTTTCCACTATATCAATTAATTTTTCATGTTTAAATTCTGTATTAATTTCTGGTGTATTATGGGTAGGAAATACCAAAGTACCTTTTGGATTGTATTTTTTTTTCTTTTTTATTTCATGTAAATATATAAACGGAGCTCCTACCGTATATATGTTTGTTGTATATTTTTTCACTGACTGTTCAACATTTTTTGACCAGCATAGATATGGGATTAAGCTAGCAAATGATCTTTTACCTAGATGACCTCTTTGACCGACATTCATCCAGCCATGCTGTATTGCTGCTAACGCGCTATAATCATAATCTATATTACAATAATCTAAAAAAACCTTTCTATGCGCATACCAATTATTATCTTGATACATTAGTTAATTCTCTGGAAGTCAGAATTACAGATTTTTCCATCTAGTAATTTTTGCAACTCTTTTTGGGTTTTACATTCATTAATTTTTACTAAAATTGGCTCTAAAAATTTTGAATACTCTTCAATTATCTTATCTGAATGCTCTGTACAAACATAAACGGTATTTGTAGCTAAATAACCCTTTTTTAACATTTCCTGTGTGATTATAGTTTTACAAATTGCGTTATCTTTATTTTTAAATTTAAAGCTACAAAGAGCTGGTATACCAGAAATTTCTAAATCAATTTTATTTCTTTTTGAAATATTTTTCCATATTTGAATTATTTTTTTTCCTTTTTCTTTCACAATTTTCCAACTTTTATTTTTTTTCATAACTTCAAGTGTTTTTAATGCTGCTACATAACCAATTCTTTCTGTCCAAAACGTACTGCTAATGAAACTTTCATTTGCATATTCCATAATATTTTTTTTTCCTAAACAGGCGGTAATTGCATACCCATTACCTAATGATTTGCCAAACATTGCCAGATCAGGCTCAACTCCAAATGATTTGTGGATTCCTCCAAAATCATTTCTGAACCCAGTGGTGCATTCATCAAATATTAGCTTAATATTATTTTTTTTTGTAATTTTTCTAATCTTTTTTAAAAAATTATCTTTTGGAGGTATATTTCGTACTACTTCCATTATTACAATTCCAATTTTTTTATTTTTAATCAAATATTCTAATTTTTCAAAATCATTATAATTAAATCCAAATATTGTATTTCTTAAATTTTCAGGAACACCCTTAGTTGGTATTTTTTTTAATAAATGAGTATTTAAATTTCCAGGATTTTCTAGGTTAGAAGCTAAGTACCAATCATGCCAACCATGATATCCACAGAAAGCAATGTTCTTATTCTTACTTGCTGCTCTAGCAATTCTGATTGCAATAGCATTTGCTTCACCTCCAGTTCTAGCAAATTTAACCATGCCAGCCCAGGGGTGCATTTTAATCAATTTTTCAGCTAACAGAACTTCTTCAGGGCAATTTAGGGTACTCATATTTCCTTTATTAACAGCCTCTCTAACTGCATTATCAACCTCTTCATTACCATATCCAAGTAGATTCGTTCCGACTCCCATCGTTGCCATGTCAGTAAGCATGTGTCCATCCAAATCCCAGATAAAACATTTTTTGCTTTTCAAAAAATAAGTTGGCCAATTGTTAGGTAAAAACTGTTGAGGTCTTTTTGAAATTAACATATTTCCACCAGGTATCAATTTTGAAGCTTTTTTCCAAAGTGAGATCCCTTTTTTAAATTTATTTTTTTTCATTTAACTCCATTTTCTTGGATCAATTAAATTAGTATATTTTATAATAGGAAAATTTTTACTTTTATTTTTTAATAACTTAAAGTTTTTAATTAAATTTTTTAACTCTTCTTTAGAATATACTCCAACTATAATTTTGTCTACATTTGCCTTTAGGGAGAATGATAAACATTCTTCAAGTGGGGAGGTATTATTTTTTTTACACCAACTAAACCAATTATCTAATACTTTTTTTAATTTTATCACTTTTATTGGTATCTTATTTTTTGGTGAAAGAAGTAAGCCCTGAAGAAAAATTGACCTTATGTGGACTTTTACTTTGTATTTTTTTAATTTTTTTAACCATCCAGATGTTTCTATCCTTCTATCAAGAATATTATATGGTACTTGTATTATATCAGGCTTCCAATCTTTCCAAAAAAAACTAATTTCTTTTGGATCATAAATTGAAATTCCTATGAACTGAGTTTTTTTTTCATGTTTAAGTTTTTTTAATACCTCAATAATTTTTAGAAGTTTAGTGTGTGATAATTTATTTATGTTATGAATTAAAATTCCATATACTTTTTTTTGTTTAAGTTTTTTTAATGAGTCATCAACATTATCAGTTATCCATTTTTCGAGTTGAGGCTGATTATTCGGAAATTTTTGTAGTTTAGTAATTATGCTAAATTTATTATTTGACTTTCCTATTATTTCTTCAGATCCTTTATATGATTTTGCTGTATCAACAAAATTAATTTTGTTTTTTTTTGCTAGGTCAAGAATATTCTTAATTTCTTTTTTTTTTAGACTAGAATTATTTGTGACACCATATTTATTCGTGCTTATTTGTGCACCACCTAGAACTAATTTATTTAAATTTTTATTCACTAGTTTTTTGAAATACAAGAAATGCTAACAAAAGTATCTTTATTTTGAGTAGATTTTTTATCTCCATACATAAATTTATTTTTACTTATCAATTTATATGAAGGGTGAGTAATAAAAAAATCTTTATAACTCATGTGTCTTGATTTCAAGCTCTTACAGTGTTTATAAGATTTATATTTGGGTTTATCGCTATCAAAATCATAAATGATTATAATTCCATTTTTTTTTAATACTCTGTCTGCCTCGTATATAACTTTAAATAAATCACTATCATCCACTAAGTAAAGACAAAATCCAAAAATTAACATTTCAAATTTATTATTTGCATATGGCAGGGAATCAGCTGTACCTACTTTCGCTTTAATCTTTTTACTTATAGCTTTTTTTATAGCTAAGACTGATGGATCAATTCCATATAAAAATTTCTTATTTAGTTTTTTTGATAAAAACTCTAATCTTGCTCCATCACCACATCCTATTTCTAAAATTGAGTTAGTATTTTTCTTAATCTTTTTATTTTTATAAATATTTAAAATGGTCTTAGTAAGTTTTTCTTTATCAAAATCAATACCGTCATAGATATGCTCATTTCTTTTAAACATTTTATCACCTTCATTTTGAAGAAATTTTTTTTGCTGAATATTCAAATTAATTTTTTTATGCATTTAATTATGATTAATTGTGTCTTTTTTTTTAAGTCTGGAAAAATAGGAATTGACATTGAATTTTTGTAAAAAGCCAAACAGGATGGGAAGTTCTTAAGGTTAAAGCCCAACTTTTTATAAAATGGATGTAACACAACCGGTATGTAATGAACATTTACTCCTATCTTGCTTTTTCTTAATTGATTGAATATTTTTTTTCTATCTCCTTTTTTAAATCTAATTGTATACAGGTGAAATGAGGACTTTGAATTAGGAATTGTAGAAGGAAGAATCAAGGGTAAATCTTTTAAATGTGCATCATAAATTTTGGCCACATCAGTTCTTTTTTTGATGAAACCATTTAAAGCTTTTAATTGAGAAATACCCAGTGTTGCCTCAATTTCATTCATTCTATAATTGTATCCAAGCAATTGTTGTTCAAAATACCACGGCTCATTATTTCTTTTATCTTTAAACTGTTTTCTGTCTTTTGTAATTCCATGTGTCCTTAACATCGACATTTTATCAAATAATTTTTGATTGTTTGTCAGTGCAGAGCCTCCTTCTGCTGTAGTTATTGATTTTACGGGATGAAAACTAAAAACAGTAATATCACTATATTTACAACTTCCTATTTTATCATTCTTATATACGGCTCCTAATGCGTGAGATGCATCTTCTATAATTCTAAACTTGTATTTCTTCGATAAATTTTTGATTTTTTCTAAATCACAAGGATTTCCACCAAAATGGACAATTACTAAAATTTTAGGTAACTTATTTTTTACCTTTGCATTTTTTAATTTATTATTAAGTTCCTTAACTGAAATATTATTAGTTACTGGATCAATATCAACAAAATCAACTTTAGCACCACAATACAACGCGCAATTAGAACTTGCCACAAAAGTGTTTGGTACAGTCCACAGAAAATCATTTTCTTTTAGCCCAATACTCATGCAAGCTATATGTAATGCACTTGTTGCACTATTTACGGCTACTGCAAACTTTGCACCACAATAAATTGATAATTTTTTTTCAAATTCAACTACCTTTTTTCCTTGAGTAATAAAATTCGATTTTAAGACTTTTACTACAGATCTAATATCTTGATTTGAGATTTTTTGCCTATTATAAGGTATCATCAAAAATTAATTCTAATAATCTTTAATTAGATCTTTTAGCTCTTTAATACTTAAAAATTTATTATTATTTTCAGAATTATAACTAAAATTATCTTTTACTTTTTTGGCTTTTCTTTTTTTGTAATGGGCAATTAATTTTTCTGATTGGTTCATTAATATTGCATAATAAGGTCCAATATCAAAAGTATTGGGACTATCGGCAACAGTAATTAAATCTTCATGTAATTTTTCTCCAGGTCTAATTCCTACATATTTAATTTTACATTTTTCACAAACTGCTTTTGCTAAATCAACTATATTATATGAGGGGATCTTAGGAACAATTATCTCTCCACCTATTGTGTTCTTTATTGCCCAATCTACCATCTTAACACTCTCTAACAGAGTAATATTAAACCTAGTCATTCTCTTATCTGTAATAGGTAAGATTTTCTTTTCTTTTTCCTTTAAAAAAAAAGGTATGACCGAACCTCGACTATTTGCCACATTTCCATATCTTACAACACTAAATGAAATTTTTTTTTTACCAACGACATTGTTTGCTGCAATAAACAACTTATCAGAACAAAGTTTTGTTGCACCATAAAGGTTGATTGGGGCCGCTGCTTTATCTGTTGAAAGTGCAATAACTTTTTGTACATTAGTTTCTAAACATGCATCGATTATATTTTGTGCACCTAAAACATTAGTTTTAATAAATTCAAATGGATTATATTCAGCAGCTGGAACCTGCTTTAATGCGGCTGCGTGAACCACAATATCAATCTCCTTTAATGCAAATTTTAATCTATCTTTATCTCTCACATCTCCTAAAAAAAATCTTATTTTATCTTTGTATTTTTCTTCTATAGACTGTGAAAGCTCAAACTGTTTGAGTTCATCTCTGCTATAAATAACAAGTTTTTTAATATTTTTATATTTCTTTAAAGAGTAATACAAAAAAGCTTTTCCGAAAGAACCTGTGGCACCAGTAACTAGTACATTTTTATTATTCATAATTATAAATAAAGTCTATTATATCTATATATATTAAAAATATACTAAAATCGAAATTTGAATCAAAAATAAGATAAAAATATTTTTAAAGCATTAGAATTAGTAATTTTATTATCTTTAATTTTAGGCCAGTTATTTATATCATTTTCCAAGACAATATTTGGGTATTTAGGTTGAAGAATGACAGGAACATATTCATAATTTAGAGAGATCAATGCAGCCACCCTATGGCTGCCACCAACAATATAAAAAACCCATTTGCCATCATTATTTTGCATGAAATATCCCCTAGGATATCCCTCATATTTTTCAGGTGTAAACCCTTTATCTCTAATTGAAACTACAACTTTATTTAATCGATCAATCTCAAAATTAAGTTTTTTGTCAGAAATTGGTCCAAATTGTTGTCTCCCATCTATTGCTTTTAAGTTTCCTTCTATATTATCCGAACATTGATCATTATAGTGTAACCAAGGCAAACTACCCTCTGGATCATTTAAAAATTTTTGCTCAGAATAAGTTTTATCTATATCTAACTTATGACATTCAAAAATATTTTTTGGCTCATGTGTATTATAAAAGTCTGTCATATCCTCTTTATTACCCAATAAGAATTTTAAAAAAGGATGACTTATTTTATTAAATCCTAGTCCACCAAAATACCTAAGTTGAGTATTGTGAATTTCAAAAATGCTTTCTTTATTATATTTAATAAAATTTATATTTTCATTTTCAGATAATTTTATAATATTTTTTTTTTTTAAACTAGGTGTTTTCTTTAAAAGATATTTTGTAAAAATTGGTGGTAAAAAAAGATAAAAAAATCTTTTAAAATAATATTTTAACATAGCTTAGATTTCATTTTCTTTATTAAATATTTCATAAATTTTTTCATTAAAATCCATCTTATTTATATCAGTAGGGAATATTTTATCTCTAGAAATTATAGATTTTTTTTTAATTTCTTGAAAATTCTTTTCATTGGCGAGTATTTTGTTTAAACTATCATTATTCATTTCACCAATATCAATATTATACAAATAATCTCTCATCATTAAATCAAATTTAAAAGTTTTTTTTAAATCAACATTAACATTTAAGAGTAAAACATTTTTTTTACAATATAGTGCACTAAATATTGGTCCTCCATAATCTGCTATTACTAAGTGACTAAGATTATATAAATTTTTAAGATTTCTATCTTCTACTGTATCAAGTATTAAATCTGTTTTTAAAATTTTATTAATTAGATTTTGATTATGATTTAGTGTTTTCGGGTGAGGCCTAAAAATTACATTATATTTTTGAGTTAAATCATTAATATAGTCAAACCATAAATAAATATTTTGATTTTTTAACTTTTTACTGAGCATATCTGAAGTAATCCACAAAATATTTTTTTTGTTTATATCTATTTTTGATTTCAAATCAGAATCAATTTCATTATCATTGGGAGTATCATACCGCGGGTACCCAATTATAAAGGATTTTTTATTAGAATTTTTTTTTATGTAATCATCATCAAATTTAGAAATTGAAAAAAAATAATCAAAATACTTAGCTCTCATTGGTCCTGGATGGTTATAATAAATATCCATTCCCCTTGGAAATAATAACTTTTTATAACCCAAAACAGACTCTGGAGGAATTTCGTTACTTAAAATAAGTTTAGCATTCTGCCCTCCCATAGTTAAATTTTTATTAAATAACCTAGTGAACAATATATTTAGTTTAATTTTTTCTATTAACGTTCCTATTGTCTTGGCATAAAAAAATTTAATAATTCCAAATAAAGATTTAATAAAATTAATTTTTTCATTATGATAGCTTGTATTGCCAGTTCCAATTACTAATAAAACTTTTTGATTTTTTTTTATTAAGTCCTTAGAATTAAAATATTGGTAATTGTTGTTATTACAAAATTTTAATATTTTCTTATATTCATCAGAATTTTTATTATGTTCAAGATCATTTATTATTATTACTAAAATATTATTTGAAATCATTTTCAAAATATTTTGATAATAATCAATTTGTCTTGGCTCTGCTATAAAAAAACCTATCTTTTTTATTATCTTCATTTTACTTAGATATTTTTTTTTTGGAAATGATATTATAAATATCTTTACCTTCAATTTTTACGGGGTTATTTCCAAGTCTCAATAAGTTAATGCCTTTAATTATTTTTTCAGAATTTTTTTCAATATTTATATTCAGTAAATTTAGATCATCTTCTAATTTGGCTTCCTTTTTTATAAAACTTATCTTTGTATTAAAATCATCAATATTTTTCACTTCAAATAAATCAAAAATTAAATTAAATCTTTTTTTTAAATCAAAAGATGTTTCAGATTTATCCAAATTATCAAAATTGAACTTAAAAAAATTTTCAAAAAATAACCCCACAGCGTGACCATGACTAATATTAAATAAAGAAGTAAACGGATACGATGCAGCATGTGGTGCAGTTGTTTTGGAAATATTAATTGCTCTACCTGCTAAATTTGATGCAATACTCATCTCTGCTGCATTTTTTAAATTTGGATTATTTAAAAAAGAAATATAGCTATTAACAGATATCTTTAAGGATTTTGAAGCATAATCTAAACTTTCATCATTTGATTTTTTTGAAACTAAAGATTCCAAGGCTTGAGCAATAGCGTCGAAGCCAGCTGAGGCTTTTATTTTATTAGGTGCAGATATAAGAAAATCTGGAATTAAAAAAAAGTTATCAGGTATCAAAAGTTGACTTTCAAATGAATATTTTATTCCCTCAACATATATTACTGCATTTGATGTAACTTCAGCACCAGATCCTGCGGTAGTGGGTATAACAGCAAGTTTTGTATATTTGCTTCGAAAAGGGTATGTATAGTTAATAATTAACTCCCTAAGATCATCTCTGATATCCACTACATTTGCAATTTTAGCATAATCTATCACTGCACCACCACCTACAGCAATAATCAAATCAGGTTTAAAATTTTTTATATCCTTTATAATTTCAATTAGTTCTTCTAGGATAGGTAATTCTGAATTTTTATAGAATAATTTAATATCTTTTTTATTTAATAATTCATTAAAAAAAGTTTTTGCACCAGATGTAATAAAAGATTTCTTTCCACATAATACAAAGATTTTTTTAAAACTAGCATCATTGATAAACTTTTTAATATCCTCAGTGGTATTTATCATTTATTTCATAAATAATTTTTTAATCTTAATTAGGTCTGTTGGTCTGGGTAAGTTTTTAATTTTACTATTAGAAACTCTTACTTCTAAAAAACTTAAGCTATTGCCTTTCAGAAATTTTTGGATATTTTTTTTTAAGTTTTTATTATTTTCTATAGAATGAAAATTTTTAAAACCTAGACTATTTGATAATTTTTCAAAATTAATATCATTGGCATATGTACTTTGACCACCCACCGAATCATGAGAGTTATTATTTAACAAAATATATTTTAAGTTTTTATTGGCAAAAGTTCCTGCTGTTTTAATTGAACCTAAGTGCATTAAAAAAGATCCGTCCCCATCAACACAGATGGTCTTTTTTTACTAGACAGTGAATAACCAAGAGCAACAGAAGATGTGTGCCCCATACCTCCAACCATATAAAAATCGCTACTATTTTTAATTTTGTATTTATCTCTTAGATACATTAATTCTCTAGAATTATAGCCAGTA
>MDTF01014765.1_pt1 | contig 24294 bp, 17 predicted proteins | sample 811191 | NCBI WGS metagenome assembly MDTF01 (sample SAMN05326649, study PRJNA326480) | marine metagenome | isolation source: seawater | place: Southern Ocean | collected 2011
ATTGGCTTCATTGGCTTCATTGGCTTCATTGGCTTCATTGGCTTCATTGGCTTCATTGGCTTCATTGGCTTCATTGGCTTCTTTATTTTGTAGATATTCTAATAAAAAATTACTATTATTACATAATTCTTTTTGTTTTAAAATTTCTTTTTTATAAGCAAGTAATTTTTGTTTGTTATAAGATATGGTATCATTGATTTTAGTTGTTGGTTCTATTTTTTTTCTTATATCTGGTGTTTGTAAATGGTTAAATCCTATATTTCTAAATGTTATAGGTATAATAGTGTTTGAAATATCAATTAAGTTGTTTAATTTATAATTTAAAATATATTGATAAGCTTCATTAATTTCTTTACATAATTTATCATCATTCCCTCTATCAGGGTGTGTTTTTCTCATTAATTTTTTATATTTTTTTTCTATTTTTTTTAAAGATGTTGTTGATGTACATTCTAACAAATTAAAATACTTTTCCATTTTGTATATTAAATTTAAAAAAATAAAAAAATATAACTGTAAAAATTTAGGTGTATTTTATAATATAATTTTACTTAAATGAATTGTTTGTAATAATTCTTGGAACAGCATTCATAGTTGTTAATTCTTGAAATAATAATTTACAAGCATATGGTATTTTAACTCTACTAAACGATACAAAATTATCACATGTTTTACAATTATAAATATTTTTTTTATCATTATAAATAGCAATTAATCCACAATAATCACAGACATATACTTCAAATTTATCACTACATTGATAAGTTCTATCATAAACCATACCTGCGGCGCCATGTGATATCATACAATCACGTTCCATTTCTCCAAAACGCAAACCACCATCTCTACTTCTTCCTTCCTGTGGTTGTCTAGTTAAAACAACCATAGGTCCAATATTTCTTGAATGTACTTTATCTCTAACCATATGTTTTAATCTTTGATAAAATACTGGTCCTATAAATATACTTGTTTCTAATTGTTCGCCTGTCATGCCATTATATAATATTTCTTCACCATGTTTTTCATAATTTAATTTTTGAAGATTTTCACAAATGTCTTTTATTGGATATTCCCCGAAACTAGTACCATCGCCAAATAAACCTAACTCCAATAAAACCTTACCCAATAAAGTTTCTTTGAGTTGTGCCATAGTCATTCTACTCGGAATACAATGTGGGTTAATAATAATATCAGGTTTTAACCCTTGTGCTGTAAATGGGACATCTTTTTCTTTTAATATTAAACCTATTGTGCCTTTCTGACCGTGACGACTCGAAAATTTATCGCCTATATCAGGAATCCTATATGTTCTCGTGCGAATTTTTGCAAATGTATAACCATCGCCGTTTCGGTTAATATAATTTTTATCAACAAAACATGATTCATTTGTTCTGTAAATTTTACTATAATCTTTATATTTTATTAATTTTGTTGGGTCATTCCTATTTTCTTTAATAGGAACAACTTTTCCAATAATAATATCTCTATTTTCAATTAATGTATTTTCTGGGATAATACCATTTTCATTTAACTTATCATAATTTGCAAATTTTATTCCCTTTGTTCTAGTTTTATCAGCTTTACATCTTATTTCTTCATCACCGTGAATATTTTTATCTTCATCTTTTTCTGTTTTATAAATAGTTGCCGAAAATAATCCTCTTTTTATAGAACCTTCATTAAATATAATAGAATCTTCTTGATTATATCCCGAATAAGTCATAATGGCAACAATAACCATACTGCCACTTGGAATTTGATTTAATTTAATAATATTCATTAGTCTTGTATCAACCAATGGCCTCATTGTATAAGTTTGAACATATGCTGTTTTATCCATTCTTTCTTGGAAATTTGTTGTATATGTTCCCATTGCTTGCTTACCCATTGCGCACTGATAAGTATTTCTCGGTGATTGATTGTGTTCTGGAAAAGGAATACAACTAGCTAGAATTCCGAAAATGGTACTTGGATGAATTTCACAATGCGTGAAATTATAATAAATTTTCTCATCACTTTTTAATTTTGATGGTTTTATAGCTATTAAACTATTGTTTTGTTCTGCCGAGTCAATATATTCAATTATAGACTCTTTTACTGCATGATTAACGCATAATTCGTCCCAATCACAATTATTATTGATATATTTTTCCATTTTTTTATTAATCAATAACTTATTTTTTTTAACTTTAAACAATGGTCTGCATAAGCGACCGGCGTCATTACAAATGAAAATTTCTTTATTTTTAATGTTAAAAGTAATGCTAGTATAAATATTGAAAATTCCAGTATATTTATAATATTTTAATTTTTTAAATAAATGCATTGGTTTTTTTGCAATACCGACCCAACATCCATTCACAAAAACTTTTACTTTATTAAATAATTTATCGAATGTTATTTCTTCATCCAACTTAATAATTTTATCTTTTAAAATATTTAATATCGGTTCAATTTCTGATTTAATTGTAATGTGTGTAAGATAACTAATATTTTTTACAACACCAACACTTTGACCTTCTGGTGTTTCTGCAGGACAAATAAAACCCCATTGTGTATTATGTAACTTTCTAGGTGGAATTAATTTACCACTTTTATCTATTGGCGTATTAATTCGTCTTAAATGACTTAAAGTTGAAATATAAGTTAAACGATTTAATACTTGTGCAACGCCAACTTTTTGAGAATTTGTATTTTTTATACCAAAATCACCAGTAGCCAAAGCTCTTTTAATACCATTTTCTATTGTTGTTGATTTTATTATTTTATAAATATTTGTTTGATTTATTATATTTCTTACATTATCGGTTGATTGCCAAGAACCATTATTAATTTCTCGAATAATTTGTTTTTGCATATCTTTAACTAACTTATTGAAATAATTTCTAAAAAGATTATTAATTAAACTACCAGCGAGGTCTAATCTTTTATTAGAATAAGAATCTCTATCATCTGGTTTTCTCCACCCAAAACTGGTTTTTAATAATTTATTAATCATATATCCGAGAAAATAAATTTTTTCAGTTTTACTTGGACAATGAGGAAATAAATCATTTTCCAAAACACCTTTTGTAAATTCTCTTTTTTTTATTTCACCAATCTCTTTTGTCATTTTAATTGGTGTATACATTACATAATTTACAATATAATCAAAACATTCTTCTTGTGTTGTATATTTATTAGCGGATATAATTGAAGCTTTCAACCCAAATAACATTTGTTTTAATTCTTTTGCATTATTGTCTAATAATATATAATTCGTAATTTCTTTATCAGATATTACACCTAATGCTCTAAATAGTATAAAAATTGGGATTGGTTGTTTAATTCTTGGAATTGATATGTCAATATTATGACCATTACCGTAGTTTCTTGTAGCAATAGTTACATTAATTTGTTTTGGTGAAATACACTTATCTAATGGTATTGATTTGATTTCAGCTAACCATGACCATTTATTGTTATTTTTTTTTATATTAAAACACATCACATTGTTTTCTGCAGCGCGTTCTTGTGCTAAAATTGTTTTTTCAGAACCACTAATAATAAAATATCCACCTGGGTCATGGTCGCATTCTTTAGTAATATCAGAGTTATAATGTGAAAATTGTTTTAAAACACAAATATTTGATTTTAACATAATTGGTATTTTTCCAATATGGATTGATGGTATATTTTTAAAAATTGTTTCTATTTTTTTAAAATCTTTTCCTGATTTTCGCAATATTTTAATATTAAGGTCAATCGTTATTTGACTTGAATAAGTAAAATTTCTTAATCTAGCCTCGTGTGGAAACATAATTTTAGTTGCACCATTATTTTCGTGTATTTGTGGTCGTAAAATTTTTAAGTTTGCAAAATTAATAATAATATCAATTAAGTATTGACCTGTTTCTTCTTTTTCTTTTTCAGAGTGTATTTTAACGGGGTTGAACATTTTAATAGTATCAAATAATTGTTTTTCTATAAAATAATTATATGATTCAAGTTGATGCCTAACCAACCTAGTTAAATACTTATCTTTAAAATATGATTCAATTATTTTCCAAGATATATTATCATATTTTTTTTTCATATTTTTTTCCGTATTGTCCATATTTGTTGCCATATTTTTATATAATTTATAAAAATTATAATATTTTTTTTATCAATTTAATTTAATAAATTAAAATTTCATAAGATTTATCTTTGTTTATATATTATGGCAACAAAAACAATTTCTGTAAATCCTGATTTTTTTAGTAATACAAAAAAAAAGACGAAAAAGAAAAAATTAAAACATAGTTTAAGAACAAATTTTAATAAATTACAAAAAAATTTCTTAAAAGAAAAAATGATTGATAAAATAAAGGATTTTAAGAAAAAAAATAAATTAAAAAATAAGCAAGAAAAATCGTCGGGGTTTAACGATGAATACAATCAAGCTATTGATTTTATGGAAGATGTTGTAAAAAAAAAAAAAACAAAAAAAAAGAAAAAGAAAAATAAAGAAAGGACAAAACAAATGCAACAACATATACAACAAACGCAACAAAATATCAATCAAGAAATTAAACCAAATCAAATACCAAATAATCAAATAGTTCAACATCAAAATTTTAATAAATTTAATCAAGAAATTAAACCAAATCAAATACCAAATAATATAATAAATATTCAAACTGAAATAAGCAATGATTTAAATAATATTAAAATAAAAAATAATTTAAATAATATTAAAATAAAAAATGATTTAATAAAACCAGACCCACCATATGGTATATTAAAAAAGGGAAAAAAACAGCTTTATTCAAAATATAGAAAAAGTTTAAAAAACAATACTTTAGCTTTTACAGATTCAAATCGTTTTGGTAAAGAATTAGATATTAATCAAGAAATCATTAATATAAAAAATAATAATTTTTTATCAGAAAATATTCATAATAGAAAACAAAAATTAGAAAATCTAAAAAATAAATTTCTTAAAAATAATAATTTAGATGATAAAAAAGAAAAATTTAAAATAAAAAATAAAAAAATTATTAGAAAATTTTTATTAGGTAAAAATAATAAAACAAAAAAAGTGGGAATATTAATTAAAAATAAAAAAACTAGAAAATTAATAAATAAAGATTGTAGAAAATTGGAAAAACAAAAAATTAAAACAATTAAAAAGTTTTTAGTTGATAAAGCTCTAATTAAAGTTGGTACTTCTGCACCAGAAAGTATTTTAAGAGAAATGTATAAAAATTGTTATTTATCAGGTGAATTACAAAATAGTGGTGGAAAAAATGCAGAGGAAATACTAATGCACAATTGGAACAATTAAAATTTGGATTACTTACTTTAATGTTTTATTAACAATATTAAAGTAAAACAAAGAAATTATATATTATGCCAGCAACAATGATAGAACGCTATTTTGATAACTATGAAAAATATGTAAAAAAATATGGCGAAAAATTTATATTATTATGGCAAAGTGGTTCATTTTATGAAGTTTATGGATTAAAAAATAAGGAAACATGTGAAATTTATGGTAATATTGATGAATATGAAAAATTATTAGACGTTCATGTAAGTGAAAAAATACAAAATTTTTCATGGGGTAAATATAAAAACCATAAAGTTCTCCTAGCTGGGTATGGTACGGCAAAACCGCTGGAAAAATATCTTGATAAGCTAAATAATGCTGGATATACTGTCGGTGTTTGGGTTGAATGTGGTGATGACATAAGTGGAAAAGGTAAATTAAGAAAAGAAATGGGAGTATTTTCAATAGGAACAAATTTTGATATAAACACAGAAAATATCTCAAATAATATAGTCTGTGTGTGGATTGAAACATTTAAAACTACTTTAATATCTAAAAAACCAAAGATTTATTTTGGTTTATCAAGTATTGATATATTTACGGGTAAAGTTAATCTTTATCAGTATTGTTTCGAATCAAATAAAATCCACGAACCATGTGTTTTTGATGATTTCGAAAGATTTATTTCAATATATAAACCAAAAGAACTAATTATTATACATAATTATGAAAAAAATCAAACTATTTCAGAGATAATGCAATTTATTGGATTAGACCATGTTAAATTACATACTATTAATTTAAATGATAAATTAAATTCTAATACACAGATAGCTGATAATTGTGAAAAACAAAAATATCATAAAGAAGTATTATCAAAAACATATAAATTTGCTGATTTTTATAGCTTTTATAATACATTAGGATTTTCTGAAAATATATTTTCTACGCAAAGTTTTATTTATTTATTATATTTTCTTTTTAAACATAATGAAAATTTAGTTTTAAAAATAGAAGAACCCATTTATGATAAAAATTCTAAAAATGTTTTATTAGCAACACATTCTTTAAAACAATTAAATATTATCGATTCCAATGAAAATAACTCTTGCTATTCAAGTGTTTCAAAATTGTTAGATAAATGTGTTACAAGGATGGGTTCTAGATTGTTAAGAGATAAATTATTACACCCTGTTTATAATATCGAATATTTGAATAATGAGTATAAATTAACAGAATTTATATTAAAAAATTATGAAAAATTTTTATTAATAAGAAAGAAAATATTTTCATTGAAAGACATTGAAAGGTTGGAGAGAAAAATGATTTTAAAAAAAATTCAACCATCGGAAATAACACAAATTTATTACAATTTTGAAATATTAAAAGAAATTTACAATGAAATTAAAGATTTAGATGTTGTATCAGACTATTTAAATGAAAACATCGGAAAAAAATTAGATGATAATTGTGATAATGTCATAAATTTTATAAAAAAATATATTAATTTTGAGGAAGCAAGCAATATAAATAAAATTACTGAATCAAAAAATTTTTTCAATAGAAATATTTTTAAAGAACTTGATGATTTCGATATGAAAAACATTGAAAATCAACAAAAATTAAAAAAAACACAAGATTTTCTTTCTGAAATTATAGGTCAAAAAGAAAGAAAGAAAAAATATGATTTTATTAAAATTCATTCAACATTAAAAAGTGGTAAATGGTTACAAGCAACATCAAAACGATGTCAAGTTTTAAAAATAATATTGGAAAAACATAAAGCAAAAAAGTTTAATTTAAAATATAAATCAAAATATGATGATAAAGAAAAAGATTTTATTTTTTCAATGGAAAATCTAACATTTGTCAAAACAACACAAACTAATAAAAAAATAAAATCTATAACATTAAATGAATTATATGATAATGATTTTCAAAATTCAACTATTTTATTTGAAATAATTACACAATGTTACACGCAATTTGTGAATGATTTTTCTAAACTATATGATGATATTAATATTATTGTTAAATTTGCTAGTATGCTAGATTTTATTATAACAAAAGCATATTTAGCAAGAAATTATAATTATTGCAAACCAAATATTATTGAAAAATCTTATAATGAAAATTCTTTCGTAGATTTTAAAGCTATAAGACATCCATTGATTGAAAGAATAAATGAAAATGGTGAAGAAATGTATCAAACAAATGATATATTTTTAGGAAAAGACGATACAAATGGTATATTGTTGTATGGTACAAACGCTGTTGGTAAATCAAGTTTAATTAAAGCTATGGGTATTAATACTATTATGGCACAAAGTGGTTTTTATGTTGCATGTAAAGAATTTAATTATTATCCATATAAAACAATATGTACGCGAATTTTGGGTAATGATAATATTTTTAAAAAATTAAGTTCTTTTCAAGTGGAAATGAGTGAATTAAAAACAATATTAAAATTAGCTAACAAAAATTCTTTAATATTGGGTGATGAATTATGTTCGGGTACTGAAAACAAAAGTGCTATTTGCATTTTTATTGCTAGTTTGTTAAAATTATATGAATCAAATTCAAGCTATATTTTTGCTACGCATTTCCATCAATTATATGAAGAAGAAATTATAACTAATATAGAAACATTAAAAATGAAACATTTATCGGTTATTTATAATGATTTTAATGATACAATGATTTATAATAGAAAATTAATGGATGGTCCAGGTAGAAATATGTATGGTATAGAAGTATGCAAAAGCATGGGCTTACCTGATGATGTTATGCAAACTATTTATGAGACAAGAAAAAGTATTTTCCCAGAAGATAATCATATATTAGAAAATAAATTTTCACGTTATAATAAAAAAAAAATAAAAGATTCTTGTGAATTTTGTGGTGGAAAAGGTCAAGAAATACATCATTTGATACCCCAAAAAGATGCTGATGAAAGAGGTATGATAGAACATTTCAATAAAAATCAAAAATTTAATTTAGCAAATGTTTGCAAAAAATGTCATAAAAATTTTACAAAAAATAATATTAAACATGAAAGAAAAAAAACAACAAATGGAACAGTATTAATTCAAATCAATACAAATTAAATCTATTTATATATTAATATGTCTTTGAACACTTTTAAAAATTTATCAAATAATATTTCGAAAGGTATTTCGAACAGTTTGCCAAAAAGTTTGCCAAAAAGTTTGCCAAAAAGTTTGCCAAAAAGTTTGCAAATGAATACAGAACAAGTTGTTAAAGGTGCCTCAAATACAATTTCCAATCTAAAAAACACATTATTACAAAATATTACAATTATTTTAGTTATTTTTTTCGTATTACTTATTGTTACTATTTTTGTTTCAGTTTTTGATTTGTCTTTTAAAGAGAAAGAATTTGTGAAAGATAAAGCTTATATTTTGGAAGGTATGCAACCAAAAGATGAACCAAAAAATATACCTGTAAGACCAAAACCACCACCACCACCAAGGGAATTGGCAAAAAAACATTATGTAGAAGAAAGTTGTAAGAATAAAGATAAAACAAAATTATGTTCAAAAAATGAAGATTTAAAAAGTTGCAATGATTTTGGTTGTTGTGTATGGGTAAATTATAAGAAAGGTGCCAAATGCAAACCTGGTTCAGCTACTGGTCCTGAAATTAAAAAATATAATGATGATGGTGAATTAGGATATGACCATTATTATTATAAAAATAAAAAATATGAAGTATAAATATTATAAATAAAATTGATTTATAATTTTATTATATTAATTTAATATAATAAAATGATTATTCCAATAAAATGTTTTACTTGTGGAAAAGTTTTAGCAGATAAATATCTTTACTATATTAGTAATGTAAAAAAAGAAAAAGTTAGATTAAATATAAAAAAAGATTATGTTATGTACTTGTCAGAAACAACAACAAAAAAAACACCTGAAGGTGAAATATTAGATAAATTACAATTAAATAAAATTTGTTGTAGAAGACATATGCTAACACATGTAGATATTATTTAAAAAAAATATATTATTTTATTATTTTTTTATTATTTTTTTATTATTTTTATATATATATAAAATGGCAAAAACAAAAAAAAAAGGAAAAAAATGTAAATGTAGATGTAAATGTAAAAATTGTGGAAAAACAAAAAATGGAAGAAAAATATATTGTAAAAAATGTGTTAAAAAAGGTTGTAAATGCTGCGTTAAAAAAACTAAAGGAAGAAAAAGAACTAAAAAAAGAACTAAAAAAAGAACTAAACGAAAATATAAAAAAGCTTACAAAAATATAAGAAGATATAAACAAAGTGGTTGTTCCAAGCAACGCGGTGGTAACTATAAATGCAATGAAGCAACAAATATGGGTTCTATTTATGGTGGTTCCAATCTTAATTTATTAACAAGAGACATAACAAGAGCACAAAGTACGCAAAATAAACTTCCCGGATTAGCCGGTGGGGGATTAGCTATTAATGCAGGTTTAGGAAAAGGAATTGATATAATTAATAGCATAAGTAATGGTATTAAAAATACAATTAATACAACTTATGGTGACCGTCATGTTCAAGATTCGGATGTTACAGTAGCTGGCGATATGATGAAAAAATCTCATAATTTATAAATTTTTTATAAAAATTATATATATATGAAATCAAAAATGAAACTACCATTTAAATTTTTTAATGGTTTATGTGCGCCCGCACAATTATATTTAGTTATTTCTTTATTAAGTTTATTAACTTTATTTTATCAAAATTATAGTAATCCAAAGAAATATTGTGTTGGTATTTTTGAAACGAAAACCGATTGTAATAATAGAGTATTTTTTGCATTTAAACTATTATATATCGCAATCTGGTTATTTATTCTTCAAAAGTTATGTTCCAAGGGATATTCAACAATATCTTGGATTTTAGTTTTATTACCAATTGTGGCAATGTTTATCCTTATTGGGTTAATTCTAATAGCTTTAATGAAAAAAAACAATCAATTATAATCATAATATTTTAAAAAATTAAACTTTTTAAAATATTATGATTATAATATTTTAAAAAATTAAACTTTTTAAAATATTATGATTATAATATTTTAAAAAAAATACATTTAATTATATATATAAATGAATTTTGAAAACACATTTAAATTAATAGATATATTTTTTAGAGATAATCCGAATATAATTGTAAAACATCATTTGGATTCATATAATAAATTTTTTAATGAAGATTTGAAAACTATTATAAAAGACAATAATCCAAAAAAATATATGACTGAATTAGACGATGAAACTAATTTATATAAATATACTGCAGATTTATATATTGGTGGTAAAAGTGGCGAAAAAATTTATTATGGCAAACCTTTAATTTATGATAAAGTTGATGGTATAGAAAGAACACATATGATGTTTCCAAATGAAGCTAGATTAAGAAATATGTCATATTTTTTCTCAATTCATTATGATTTAGAAATCGAATTTACTATATTAAAAGAAAACAATGAAGGCAAACAAGGAAAGGATAAATTCGATGCTTTTAAAGAAACAATTACCATAGAAAAAATTCTTTTAGGAAGATTTCCTATTATGTTAAAATCATATTTATGTTTATTAAATGGCTTAAATAAAGAAGCATGTTTTAATCTCGGAGAATGTCGTAATGATAAAGGTGGTTATTTTATTGTTGATGGTAAAGAAAAAGCAATTGTATCTCAAGAAGAAAGAGCAAATAATATTTTATATATAAAGGATAGTGTAAATGATTTGTATAGTCATTCAGCAGAAATACGTTCCGTTTCCGAAGATGCTTCAAAAAAAATAAGAACATTATCAGTCAGAATAATGGCCCAACAAGCGTCAAAAGATTATGGTAATATTGTTGTTATTATACCAAATGTTAGAAAACCGGTACCATTATTTATTTTAATGCGAGCACTTGGAGTTATTTCAGATAAAGAAATTATACAACATTGTTTATTGGATTTAAAAAAAAATGAAGAATTAATAGAATTATTTATCCCTTCTGTCCATGATGCAGGTAATATTTTTACACAAGAAACTGCTTTAAAATATATAAAAGAGCTAACAAAAGGTAATACTGTAAATCATGTTTTAGATATTTTCATGAATTTATTTTTGCCACATATTGGTGAATTAAATTTAAAACATAAAGCTTTATATTTGGGATATATTGTTAAAAGATTACTTTTCGTTTATATTAAAGCAGAACCACCAACAAATAGAGATAAATACAATGCAAAAAGAATGGAACATACTGGTATTTTATTAAATCAACTTTTCAGAGAATATTATACAAAACAATTAAATAATATTGTATTGAAAATTGATAAAGAATATTCATTTAAAGCTACAAGTGTTTCTTATCAAAATGAAGATTTTATGTCATTATTTTTGAATAATCAAAATATGATTTTTTCAGATAGATTGGTAGAAGAAGGATTTAAAAAGGCATTTAAGGGAAATTGGGGTGCTGAAACACATACAAAAAGACCTGGTATTGTGCAATCTTTAAATAGACTTTCATATTTTTCTTTTATGTGTCAATTAAGAAAAACAAATTTAAATATAGGTGATGCTACAAAAATGATTGAACCTCGGTTGTTAAATGGAACACAATATGGATTATTATGTCCTTTACATTCACCTGATGGTGGAAATTGTGGATTACACAAACATATGGCAAGTTCAGTACATATCACCAATGGTGTAAGTTCAAAACCTTATATCAATTATTTAAGAAAATTAAATATGATTTTATTAGAAGAATGTTCTTTCAATATGCTGTCCAATTATACAAAAATATTTTTAAATGGTGGATGGATTGGTTGTTCAAATGACCCATTAAAAATAGTTGAAACAATGAAATTACATCGAAGAAATAATTTAATTTATCTACATACTAGTATTTTATTTGATATAAAAAGAAATGAAATACAAATATGGGTTGATGCTGGACGATTATGTAGGCCTTTATTTTTCATTGAAAATAAAAAATGTAGTTATTTTGAAAAAGATATTATAAAAAAAATAAGTAATAAATCTTTATTATGGAAAGAAGCTGTTTGTGGATTTAATGATAAATATAATTCTTTAAATAAATATGAAATGTATAATATTTTTAATAAAAATGATGAATTAAGAGAATCCCAAGGTTTTATTGAATATGTCGATGCATCAGAAGGTGAAAGTATGATATTAATGAAATCTACTACAAAAATCGAAAATTTAACAAATGAAACACATTGTGAAATACATCCTTCATTAATACTAGGTTTTATGGCAAATCAAATTATATTTCCAGAAAATAACCCTTACGCTAGAAATGCGTTTTCTTGTGGGCAGGCAAAGCAGGGTGTTTCATTGTATAGTTCTAATTATCAAAATAGAATAGATAAAAGTGCATTTGTTTTAAATTCTGGACAAATACCATTAACAAAAAGCAGATATTTAAATTATTTTACGAATGAAGAACACCCTAATGGTGAAAATGCCATTGTTGCTATTATGTGTTATGGTGGATACAATGTAGAAGATGCTGTTATTATTAATGAAGCATCATTAAAACGTGGGTTATTCGGAACTACCTATTATAATATGTATGAAGATTATGAAGAAACAAGCAAAATAGGTAATAATAAAATAGATAAAATTTTTATGAATATTGAAGATAATAATGTTACAAACATAAAAGAAGGATATGATTATAGTAAATTAGATAAAGAAACCGGTATTATAAAAGAAAATACTATTTTACATGATAAAACTATTATTATAGGTAAAGCCATGAACAATATTGATGAACCCAATTCCTTTATTGATGCCTCTATAAAATGTAAAAAAGCTCAAACTGGTATTGTTGATAAGGCTTTTTTAACAGAAGGCGAAGAAGGACAAAGAATTGCAAAAGTTCGAATTAGAGCATCAAGAATTCCAAAGATTGGCGATAAATTTTGTTCAAGAGCTGGACAAAAGGGTACTGTTGGAATTATTTTAAAAGAAGAAGATATGCCCACAACAGCAGAAGGAGTTAAACCGGATATTATTGTAAATCCGCATGCTATGCCAAGTAGAATGACCATAGGGCACCTTGTTGAAACATTATTTAGTAAAACAGGAGCAATTTTAGGTGCATTTGGTGATTGTACTGCTTTTGTTAATAAAGGTCCAAAAGATAAAATACTAGGCAACATTTTAACAGATAATGGTTATCATAGTAGTGGAAATGAAATACTTTATAATGGTATGACGGGCGAACAATTGGAATGCGATATTTATTTAGGACCAACTTATTATTTACGATTAAAACATATGCCAAAAGATAAAATAAATTATAGAGCCCGTGGCCCAAGGTCTGTATTAACAAGGCAGACTGTTGGTGGCAGAGCAAATGACGGGGGGTTAAGAATTGGTGAAATGGACCGCGACTGTTTAATTGCACATGGTTTAAGTTACTTTGTAATGGAGTCAATGATGGTTAGAGGGGACCAATTTTATATGGCTGTTTGTAATAAAACAGGAACAATAGCAGTCTATAATGAGAATAAGAACCTTTTTTTAAGTCCGATTTCTGATGGTCCTTTAAAATTTGTTGGTAATTTAAATAATGAAAAAAATATAGTTCAAAAATCAATATATGGTAAAGATTTTAGTATTGTTAAAGTTCCATACGCTTTTAAATTATTAATGCAAGAATTAAAAACTATGAATGTCCAAATGAGATTGATTACAGAAGATAGTATTGATAAATTAACAACATTATATTATGGACATAAATTAATAGATAATGGTTTCATGACTGATGAAAATAAGAAAACAATTGCAGATTATAAAAAAACATTTGGTTATAAAAAAGATAAAAATATTCCTGTAAAATATAAAACTGAAAATGGTTTAGATTCTTGGAAAAATGATATTTCACCCAAAAAACAAAGAATTAGTGTAAGAAATATAGCCACAACGGACCAAATGGTTGATGACGAAAAACTATGGGGAGATAGAACAGAAGAAGATAAACAAAGAGTATTTGATACAATCGGTGACGAAGAACTCAAAATACAGAGAACAAAAATGGAAGAGGATGATGATAATTTAGAAACGATTGGTAAGCAAGATATAGAATTGTATAAATTACAAGACGAATTATCAGATAATTTGGAAGTGGGGTCTATTGTAAAATTAAGACAAAGAGGTCAATTATTTTCGAAAGATAATTTTACAATTATGGGATTTGATAAAAGAGATAATAATTATCTGATAAGAAATCCAACAGGAGAAGTGTTTATGAAGGAAAAAGATGATTTGTTAACAGGAATATCTTCTTTGGAAGACCCTCGAAATTTAAAAATTGGGGAAACATTCGAATTAAAACTTGATACTATAGACGAGGATGGTGATGAAAGTTCCTTTAATTTATCACCGGATTATGCTCCAAATTCAAATGATTCACCAAATTATCAAAATGAAACTAAACCTTTTTTAAATGAAGAAGAATTTGATGAGTATGATGAAGACAATGAAGACAATGAAGACAATGAAGACAATGAAGACAATGAAGACAATGAAGACAATGAAGACAATGAAGAAAAAATTACAAGAAAAGTTCTTAATAAAGATGAAACAAAATTAAATTTTTTATCTCCACCTGAAGAAGAAAAAGAAGAAAAAGAAGAAGATAAAAATACAAAAAAAATATAAAAAAATATAAAAAATATTTAAATTGAATTATTTAAATATTTAAAAAATAATAATATAATTAATTAAATGAATAATCAAAAACAAACTAGTTTTACGGTATCAAAAATATATAAATCTAGGAAAAATCTTTTAACTATTTTAGAAAAAAGAGGATTTGATATTTCTGATTATAATAATTTTGGTATTAATGAGATTCAAGCAATGTATGTAAATAAACAATTGGATATGTTATTATCAAAGAAAAATGGAAAGAAAATTTATGTAAAATATCATGTAACACATAAAAATGGTAGTTCAACATTTCCAAAATTAAGAGATTCTCATATTAATGATTATATTGATGACCTTTATAATTTAGAAGAAATTTTAAATAAAGAGGATGAATTATTAATTATTGTAAAAGACCAAAACATTAATAAAACTTTAGAAGAATATATGGAATTTATTTTTATAAAAGATAATCATTATATAAATATTTTGAAAATTAAAGAACTTTTATTTAATATTTTAGAACATTGTATGGTTCCAGAACACAAAATTTTAACTGAAAAAGAAAAGGAAAAAATTTATGAAAAATATAAAATTATGCAGGATAGTGAATTGCCTGAAATATCTAGATTTGACCCAATTGCCAAAGTTTTAGGTGTAAGACCGGGTGAATTATGCGAAATTACACGTTCGAGCAAAACTTCCATTACATCGAAGTATTATAGATTATGTTCTTAATATATTATATATGAAATTTACAGATAGCAAAACCATAATAAAATCTTTAAAAGATAAAGACGACGAAATAAAAAATTTAGAAAATTATTATAAAGACAATAATACTTATGAAAATCTTTTGTCGTCAGATAAACAATTACAGGGTGATTTATCAAATATAAAATCTGAAATAAATGATTTATATCTATCATTACTTTTCGAAAATTTAATAGAACAAGATAGAATAACACAAAAAAACACTATTTTTGAAGAAAATAAATTAAAGTTAGATAAAAAATTACAAGAATATATCATTAATAAAGATAAAAAAAATTCATCAACTATATTTAAATTAGATATTTATGACAGAAACATAGAAGATAATTTATTTTTAATTTATTATTTTTTATCATATGGTATTTTAGGATTATTCATTTATAAATTATTAAAGTAATAACATTTTCTACATTAAATATAAAGATGAATAGCGTTTGCAATATACAAGGGAAAAAATTTAAGTTTAATAAATTTAAATTTTTAGAAATATTCAATAAAAAAGAAGGGTTTATAGAAGGAAATACGAATGACGAAACAATGAAAGATTTAGAAACAAAATTCAACGGGAAATTACAAGCGTATGGTATTATATATGATGAATATATTAAAGAAAAATTAGTTTCAGACGTTGATATTTCAACATTGTTAGGGCAAACAGCGAAATATAATAACGAGGATTTTTATATTTCTAGAAAAGGAGTAATGCGAAAATTAACATGGGGATATCAAAATCATGGATGTTTAGCCCCATCAAAAAATATAACTGCTATACAAAAAACAAAACTGAAAATTGGCATACCATTAAAAAAAACAATTAAAGGCGGGCAAACATTTTATGAAAAATGTACAGATAGCCATATTGATAACACCGGAAAAGTTATTTCAGATGAAATAAATGGCGAAACAGCGTGGTTAGATGATTTGGGAACAAAATACAAATTTAAACAGGGTGATTCAAGAGATAATTCATGTCCAAATGGTATTGAAGAAAGTATAAATAGCATTACATATAGTATGATAAAATCTGGTGAAGAACTTGGTCCAACTGATGAATGTATTAGACAATCATTAACAAAACAGGGTGAGTTAAATAAATTAAATAATGAATTGGTTGCAATAGCTAGTAAAATGAAAAGTCTTATAAATAGTGTTCAAGTTGAATCAAAACAAGATGATACTAAAATATCCCAGCAAGCAAAAAGTTTAGATGAAATAATAAAAGATTTGAATTCCGACCGAGAAAAAATAAAAAATTTAAAAAAAGAACTTTTTTCTTTAGATGGAAATGTTAGAGATAATAAATTTTTAGTAGATGCTAGCAATATGCAATATGTTGGTTGGGGTGTAAGTTTAATAACAGTATTGGTTTTGGGTTTGTATACTATGAAAAAATAAAAATATAAATAATATTTATATATGAAAAAGATATATAATTATTTTATTAATTATGATAAACATATTAAAAATAAAAATGTTTCTCCTGAAATCGAAAATAGTTTAAAACAGGGAAATGCATTATTAAAAAGTAGAAGAAAATTTTTAAATGATTTAGAATATAATTTAATTCATTATAATAAAAATATTGTTGAAGGTTTTAAAGAGGGAAATACTAATCCAGATTTATCTGGTTTTACAGATGATGACGCAAAATTAATTTCTGAAAAGATAGCAGAATTTAATCGAAAAAAAAGCGAATACAATACCAAGCTAACAACGTATGAAACTGATTATGCTGGTTTTATTAAAGAATTTAACGAATTAAAAACAAAAGTACAAACATGTAAAAAAACATGTACAGAAACACATAATTCAAATACTGAAAAAAGCCAACAAAATGCTTGTTTAGCAGGTTGTGCATTTAAAGCACCCTATATTAAAGAGGCAGAAAATACATTTATAGATAATGATACTGAAGGTAAAATTAGTTGTCCCACATCAGCCAGTTCTTGTAATGATTCAAATATTCATCAAAAAACAGATTCAAAGGGAACATCTATATTAAAAGGTTGTACCATTTGTGGTGGAGGAAAATTTGGAAAACCAAAATATGTTTTAAATGGTAGTTTTATTCAAAATTGTAATCATTTTCAAAATAACAATGAAAACGAGTTATGTCTTAATGCACCAGGACCGGAAACAATTAAAATAAGAGCTTTGGTTACTAAATATGCAACTTTATCAACTACTAATCAAAATTTATTAACTTTAGCTGATGAAATATTAGAAATAGTAAAAACTTTAAAAGTTTATAATATTAATTTAATAAATGATAAAACAACATTATTAACTGATTATCAAGAAAACACTGTTTCGTATAAATCAATACAAGATGAAATAAATAGATTTACAAAAAGAAACAAACTTACTTTAGATATGAAAGTTAGCGATGGTATGTTAAAAAAAAAAGCATATGATTTAAGAATATACATTTGGTTAATTTTAGCACTAGGTTTAGGATTTGCAGCTCTAAATAAAATTAGAAGATTCTAAATTTTTTAAAAAATATTAATATATATATAAATGGCCAGTGAAAATAATACCATATATAATAATGCTTTGGACCAAAAACATCAAAAAATTCAAGAAGATTTAAAAGAATTACAAGTAATTGAGACATATTTATTTGATGAATTATCAAAAGTGAATCAAAGTGGTGCCACAAAAACCGATCAAGAAACACAAATTACAAGTTATATACAAAATTTAAAAAATGTAAGAAAAACTTTAATGGAAAACTTAAAGAATTTATATACCAATGCCAATAATGATTTGAATTATAATAGCCAACATTTGGGTAACCAAAGAGATATGTCGGCACAATTATCGGTAGAATTGGAAAAAGCAAAGAATGTATTAAAAAAATTGAAAGCAGAAAAAAATAATAAAACAAGATTAGCACAAATCGGCGAATACGAATTTGAAAAAAATAGAGAACATAAAAGTATTTTAAAAACGATTGTTTATGGTTCTTTTTTTATTCTAATAATATTTTTTATGAATTCAAAAAATATACTTCCTAATTTTTTAACCAAAATAATTGTTATTATTATTAGTTCTATCACTTTCTTATTGGTTATACAACGATTATTTTGGAATTCTAGAAGAAATAATATAGATTATAGTAAATTCACATTTCCAAAAAGGAAAACAGAAACAGTCGTTGAAGAGAAAAAAAACACATTATCTTTAAGAAAAATAATGGGATTTGATAAGTGTGATACAAATTTACAACAGTTGGCCCAAAATACAGCTAATGAAAGTTTCAGTAATATTAATAATGTTGTTGCAGACGATTCAAAAGAATTAAGTTTTTCTAATTCTTTAAAATACTCCTTAATTTAATTAATATAATAATATAATATATTAATTAGATGGTAAATTTTAGTAAAATGTCAGATAATATGGGTAAAATGTTAGATGAAGAATATATTAAAAATGCTGTAAAAAATATAGATTTTAACGCTTTTAGAGACAAAAGAACAAAAATAACAGAACCTCCTTCAAATATTACAATACGACAGGAAATACACAGTGTTAAAGACCGTGTTAATCAAATGAAAAGTATTATATTAGATGAAGTCAATGCATTAGAAACACATTCAAATACAAAAAAAAATTTGCAACAAGCCACTGATTTTTACAAAAGTAATTTATATGATATTGAAAAAAAAGTAGAAAATATTGTTCAAAAAGAAAAATTAAATAAAAGAATTTCACAATTTTATAATAATGATTATGATTTTAAAAAAACAATTTTATATTATTTAAAAATTTTTTATTTTATTATGGTTACAACCGCTATTATTACAATAATATATAAAAAAAAACATAAAGAAAAAAAATTATATGGGTTTTTATTTTTATTATTAATTATACCTTATTTTTTAATAAGCAATATTTACAAGTTTATTTTGAATAATTTAGGTCACTTAAAAGTAGATGTATTATATGTTATATTTCTTATAATTATTGGGTTGGTTTCTTATGGACTTTTTTTTGTATCAAAATATGTTTTGAAAAAAAAAACAAGGAAATTTACAAGATATTTTAAAAGATTCCGCTGAAAATTTAAAAAGTTTATCAAAATAATAAAAAATTTTTTTTTTTAATAAATTTTTTATTATTTTAATCTTCATCATGATAATCGTCAAAAATTATTTCATATCCCGACCACCCTCTACCCTGTTGTGGATATGGACCTAATATTTTTTCCAAATATTCTATTATTTCTTTTCCTTTTGGTGCCTTTGTATCATATTCTCTTTTCCACCACTCCTTGAATTCATTTTTAATGTGTGATTTCGATATTTTATATTTTTTATCAGGGTTATTTGGGTCGATTGTTGCTTTTCTTATTTTATCAGCAACAAATTTAGCAAGATAATCTTGATTTTCTCTATATTTCTTACTCGCTACCAATACTTCATCACAATCTTCTACTTTACCTTTTGTTTGATCTACTTTTTTAATTAACATACTTGCAAATACTGGCGCCCATGATGCAAATTTACCTTCCAATGTTTTATCTTTCTTAAATTCTTTATCATTAGGGTCTTCACTTGGATTATCTATAAATTTTGATTCAAAATCAACAACACGAATTCTTCTCCATGTACCTTCATCATTACTTTTAATATCAAATAATGTATTAGTACAACATGCTAATTTAAACATGGGTATAAATGTAATACTTGTTTTAAATAATTCTCTTGCTTGAATTGGGTCGCCACCCGTAATTTCTTTCATAATACCTTCATTAATTGCATCTCCTTTTGAAGGCTCATTCATAACAGCGTATCTTAAACCTTTTAATTGCGCTACTTCAGATGATGTACCTCCAATACTTAAACGCTTTTGTGTAATTAAACTAATAGGAACAGTTCCTTTATAATCACCCAATACCATTGAGAATAATTTTACAAATACTGATTTTCCATTACTACCAACACCAGTATAAATATTAAATGTTTGATTTTGATTGGTGCCCAATAAACAAGAAGCCAAATGTTGCCACATATATTCACGCAATCTTTCGTTTGGAAATAATTTTGCCATAAAATCATTTATTTCACTAATTATTTTTATATGTTCTTCATTATTTTCATCTATTTTAATGTAATCGATATTTGTAGATTTTGAAATATAATCTTCGGGAATACCATCTCTAAAAATTTCTTGTTCAAAATCATATACTCCATTTTTAAAAGATATTAACATTGGATTTTCATCTAACATGGATTCTAATTTATTATCATAATGTAATTCTTTTGATTCCACCATAATATTATTTTTTTGACTTGTATCTTTTAATCTCATCGAAATCTTATTGAAAATTGCAGCTTCAGTTGTTAATCTATCTTGAGTTTCTTGTGTCATTTCCGAATCTTCTCTAATTTGCTCCATAATAGCTGTCTGTTTTTGAATATATAAAGGAGAAATCATACTTGAAAATTTTCTTCTTAACCCAGTCCCAGATTCTGAAACTATCCATCTATGATTCATAAATTGATACCATCTATTATGTCGAATTGATGTGCATCTATATCTGTCAAATAATAAATGATGAATCAAAGTAGCTATATCATTGTCTGTTCCTTTTCCTTCCAGAGTTTTTTCAATATAATGCTTTGTTGTATTATCTCTAATAATTTGATATTGATTTGGATTTGATTCTCTTGACCAATAACGTATAGAACCTTCTGTAAATGTATTTGGTCTTGTTTCATTCCATTGTTTATATATATAATCTATATTGGAAGTATCAGACCAATCAAATTTATCTGATTGCGCTGACCATTTCAAAAAGAATGGATATAATAATGAATTAATATTTTTTAATGCCCATAATACTCGAATCCATCTGGGAAATGGTTCATAATATTTATCATCCAAACAAAGCATTATATAATCTTTAATTTCAGAAATGTTTGATAAGCTATTTGATTCATTGGATAAAATAATTTCAATAACATTATCACACTGTTCTTCACTTGAAATATTTTTAAAACTTTTAATTATCCAATCTTTACCAATATGATTTTCTTTTATAATAACTGTATATTTTGATATTTTTTTTGTATCTTTTAGTTCATTTTCAAACTCTTTCTTTATTAAAATTTCTTGAAATTTACAATTTCTAATCAATAATTTTTTCACTAATGATTTTTTTGTTTCTTCCTTTACATTATTATCAATAATTTCGAAATCATCACCATCTCTTTTAACTGTAAATTTATATTTTAATTTATATGGTTCTCCACCAGGTTTTTTTGAACCATACATTAACCAACCAGTATTACCGCTTGTTATACTATAATCAAAAATATCATCCAAATTATTTTCAAATTCAAAACCACTTGAATTAAATATTTCATCATTTATTGAATGCATTATTTTTTTTCTTAAAAATATTTGTTTGTCATGTTTTAATTTTAAATTTATTTGAATGTGAATACCATCTTTTATATAATCTTTTTCTTTTACCATTTCATCCTTTAGTAAAACAAATATTTCAAAAGTATCTATTTCTGATAAATCAAAATAATAATTAATTTTATCAGTATATGTTTCAATTATATCACTTATAACATCCGCATCAAAAATTCTCTCATTAATATTTTTTAATTTAAAATCTAAATCAATTAAAATAGGCCCACCATTTTCTTTATCTTGTAATTCTGTCAAATATTCACCACCTTTATTTTTAAAAACATGTGTATTATATTTTTTTAAAAACATTTTAAATGTTCTATCATTATCGTAATCTATATTATATGCACCACCATTTATATTTAAAGCTTTATTACCTATCCTGGTATGAGTTGGTTTTTGGCCTTTTTTTATAAAATTTTGATTTAAAAATTTGTTAAAAATCCCATTATCCATGTATAACGATTATAGATATTTTTTTTTATTATATTTTTTCAAATATTTTAATATTCAATTTAAATTTTTCGAGAGATTTATTATAATATTACTTTTAATTTGTTAAATATATTTAAAAATTAAAAGTAATATTATATTAATATGAATTCTACTAATAAAAAAAGATTGGCTAAAGATATTGTTGATATTATAAAATGTCCTTTAACCGATAATGGTATTTACTATAAACATGATGAAGATGATATGCTAGTTGGCTATGCTTTAGTTATGGGACCAGAAGATACAATTTATAATTATGGGTATTATTTTTTTAAATTTAATTTTACGAAAGAATATCCTTTTAAACCACCAGTTTTAGAATATTTAACCAATGGAAATGGTATTAGATTTCATCCAAATTTGTATAGAAATGGTAAAGTTTGTTTATCTCTTTTAAATACATGGAGTGGCGAACAATGGACGTCGTGTCAAACAATTCGAACAATTCTATTAAATTTGGTAACATTATTTCATAATAAACCATTGTTAAATGAACCGGGTATCACTGAAAAATATAAATATTTTAATAAATATAATGAAATTATAGAATTTTCAAATTATAATACTGCTGTTAATTCAATATTAAATAAAAAAATATTACCAAATATAAATGATAAATTTAAAGATATTATTTTAGAAAATTATAAAAAAAATAAAGATAATATTTTAAAAAAAATAGAAAAAAAAATAGAAGAAAATAAAAAAAAAAGAACATTAAAAATTAGTTTATATGGACATATGGAATGTGAAATAGATTTTAATACTATTTATGATAAATTTAAAAATTTAAATATTTTAAATTGAAAATATTTTAAATATAATATATTAATAATATAAATAATATGCATTTTTGTGACAAATGTGGTAATATGTTATATCTTAAAATAACAAAAGAAGGTGAAGAAACTTTGATTAATTATTGTAGAAAATGTGGTAATATTGAAAAAAATATTATTAACGAATCTAATGATACAATTTGTGTATCCAAAACACATATTAAAAAAACACAACAAACATATAAAAATATAATTAATGAATATACAAAATTAGACCCTACATTACCAAGAATTAAAAATATAAACTGTCCAAATAATGACTGCAAATCAAATGCTACAGTCGGTGAAACAAAAGATGAAAATGAAATAATTTATTTAAGATATGATAATGAAAATATGAGATATATTTATTTATGCACTTCTTGTAATCATTCTTGGAAAAATAATTGAAAAATAATTAATATACAATATCATAAAATTTTTTTTGTATTAATTAAATTGATTTTATATATATTAAAAATAATTATAATATATATAAAATGAGTAATAGTTCTAGCAATGAAAAAGAAGTAGAAAAAGCAGAAACAAAAGCAGAAACAGCAAAAGAAACAGCAAAAGAAACAAAAGCAGAAGTAGCAAAAGAAACAATAGCAGAAGTAGCAAAAGAAACAATAGCAGAAGAAGCAAAAGAAACAATACCTAAAGAACCTACACCACCAAAAGCACCAAAAGCACCTACACCTACACTACTAAAAGCACCTACACCTACACTACCAAAAGCACCTACACCTACACTACCAAAAGAAACGGCAAATCTAA
>MDTF01009006.1_pt1 | contig 24171 bp, 13 predicted proteins | sample 811191 | NCBI WGS metagenome assembly MDTF01 (sample SAMN05326649, study PRJNA326480) | marine metagenome | isolation source: seawater | place: Southern Ocean | collected 2011
CGAAACTATCTTTATACGAGACCAACTCTTCATGTAAGGACGTTTCATTTTACTTCGATCAGTTCGTAATGACGGTTATGATGAACGGCCACAAAACGGTTGAATCTCAAGACTTTAAAATAGAATTCTTTCCAGGGATTGTATTTATTCCAAAATCAAATACAGTGCAAAAGGTAGCCATACCCAACGCCTCTTTTGATAACCCAACCAAATGCTTGGTACTGGAGATTAATCCAGATTTTTTGAAGAATTATTATGAAGAACTGATTATTTCTAAAGATTACAAAGACATTGTATATCATGATGAAATTGAAGACGACAAACTTCACTATTGTTCAAATGACCTTAAACTAATTGATCATTTCAATAAGCTTTACGAGAATCAATTTACCGATCACAATACAGGAAAAGACTTGATTGATGATTTAATTATTAAGCAAATACTCACCAGACTTTTCCAAACAGAAGCCATACACCTTTTGAAAAAGAACTTTGAATATCAGGTTGAAAATCCGAAAATTCAAAAGAGTATCGCTCACATTAAAAACAACATCAATCAAAAGATTACTGTTGAAGAACTGGCTGAAGCAGCTGGATACGGCTTAACATCCTTTTACAATAAGTTTAAAGCCGAAACAGGCGCCTCTCCTGTAGACTACATCTTATCAGCAAGAATAAAGCAAGCTAAGAAGCTGATGGAACAGCAAAAGCTTTCATTGAAAGAAGTGGCTTTCCAGTGTGGTTTTAACTCTTATGAATATTTCTGCAGTAGTTTCAAAAAATTAGAACACTGCAAGCCTAGCGAATACCTAAGCTCAAAAGAAGTAGCTTAATCTAACTCAAGTATACAAAATGAAAAAGCCCCGATTTCTCGAGGCTTTTTTCTTTTATTGAGGTCTGTAGATTATTGAACTACAATACGCGTATTAAAGCTAACAGAATTGGATTTACCAATTAAGAAGTAAACTCCTCTTGCGCTTCCTGTTAAGTCGATTGATTGTCTATCCATATCGTTTCCTAACACACCTTGTTTCACCAATTGTCCGTTGATGTTTACAACCATCCACTCTACTCTTTCATTATCCATATTGAAAGTTTCTAAAGTGAATACTCCGCGTGAAGGATTCGGATAAATAGATACTCCTGCTTCTTTACCATCAACACCTTTAATACCTGTTGGCCATAGTGAGATGTAAATTGAATCACTGTTGTAACATCCATTGCTATCAGAAACAACTACAGAATATGTTCCAATATCGTAAACAGTAATGCTGTTTGAATCAGCTCCTGTATTCCACAAGTAAGTTACAAATGTATCCGGTAAAGTAACTGTAACCTCAGAGATATTGGTATCGATATCGTTACCTAAATCTACTACTGGTAATTCATGTAAGTAACCAACCTCAAATGCGGTGTCAGCCATACAATTATTACTATCAGTTACGGTTACTGTGAAATTCCCTTCGTATAACATTGAATCTATTACACCTGTTGTGCCATTAGACCAATTAAATACATAAGGAGTTGTTCCACCACTGGCAGAAACAGCTGCATAACCTGTTGAATCTCCAAAACAATTTACATCCATTAAAGAATCTAATGAGATTTCAAGCATGGTTGGTTCTGTTACGATTGCAGAATCTACAAAAGAACAGCCATTACTATCTGTTGCAGTCACATAATACGTACCTGCTGCAATTGATTGAATATTATCTGCTGTATCTCCATTTGACCATTGATAAGTGTAAGGTTGTGTACCACCAAATGCATCAACTACTACTACACCATTTGTATCACCATAGCAAGACTGATTTGCTAAAACGGTTGCTGAAGCAGTTAGAACTGCTGGCTCAACAATAGTATCAACCGCTACTTGAGTACATCCATTATCATCGATTACTGTCACCGAATATGTTCCAGCAGTAACTCCAGTGATTGAAGCTGTAGTCGCTGAATTTGACCATACAAATGTATACGGAGTTGTTCCTCCTGTTGCACTTGCTGTTGCTCCACCATCTGACAATCCGTTACATGTAACATTAGAATCTACTTGTGTAGATGCAACCAATACGCTTGGCTCAGTTACAGTTGCTGATGACGTTGAAGTACATCCATTCGCATCTGTTATTGTAATCGAATAGGTTCCTGCTGCTACTCCAGAAATTGAAGCTGTAGTTGCCGCATTTGACCAATCATAAGTGTATGGACTCGTTCCACCAACTGCTGAAGCTGTTGCTCCACCATTGGACACTCCGTTACAAGTAGCATTTGAATCTACTTGTGAAGATGCCACTAATACTGCTGGCTCTGTCACGGTTTCTGACGATGTTGAAGTACATCCATTGGCATCAGTAATCGTTACGGTATATGTTCCTGCACTTACTCCTGTGATTGAAGCTGTAATTGCACTATTAGACCAAGCATATGTATATGGACTTGTTCCGCCAGTTGCACTTGCAGTTGCTCCACCATCTGACAATCCATTACATGTGGCGTTTGAATCTACTTGCGATGAGGCCACTAATACAGTTGGTTCTGTTATCGTAACCGAAGTTGAATCAAAACAGCCATTATAATCTGTTACTGTTACTGAATAGGTACCAGCGCCTACTCCTGTGATTGAAGCTGTTGTTGCTGCATTTGACCATACATATGTATATGGACTCGTGCCACCCATTGCTGACGCAGTTGCTCCACCATCTAACAATCCATTACATGATACTGCTGAATCTAATTGTGACGCTGCCACCAACATAGCTGGTTCAGTTACAACTACAGAAGCAGAATCGTAACAACCATTATTATCTGTAACAGTTACTGAGTAAGTTCCTGCAACTACCCCAGTGATTGAAGCTGTTGTTGCTCCGTTTGACCATGAATATGTAAAAGGACTTGTTCCGCCTGTTGCTGACGCAGTTGATCCACCATCTGATAAACCGTTACATGATACTGTTGAATCTACTTGTGTTGATGCAATTAATGCAGCTGGCTCTGTTACTGTTGCTGATGATGTTGAAGTACATCCATTAGCATCAGTAATCGTTACAGTGTATGTTCCTGCACTTACTCCTGTGATTGAAGCAGTAGTTGCACTATTAGACCAAGCATATGTATATGGACTTGTTCCGCCTGTTGCACTTGCAGTTGCTCCACCGTCTGACAATCCATTACATGTAGCATTTGAATCCACTTGTGAAGATGCTACCAAAACAGTTGGTTCTGTTATCGTAACTGAAGCTGAATCAAAACAGCCATTGTCATCTGTTACCGTCACTGAATAAGTACCTGCACCTACACCTGTAATTGAAGCTGTTGTTGCTGCATTTGACCAAGCATATGTATATGGACTCGTGCCTCCTATTGCAGATGCCGTTGCTCCACCATCTAATAATCCATTACATGATACTGCTGAATCTATTTGTGACGCTGCCACCAACATAGCTGGTTCAGTTACAACTACAGAAGCAGAATCGTAACAGCCATTATAATCTGTTACTGTTACTGAATAAGTTCCTGCACCAACTCCTGTGATTGAAGCTGTTGTTGCTCCGTTTGACCATGAATATGTATAAGGACTTGTTCCGCCTGTTGCTGACGCAGTTGATCCACCATCTGATAATCCATTACATGTAGCATTTGAATCTACTTGTGAAGATGCCACCAAAACAGTTGGTTCTGTTACTGTTGCTGATGATGTTGAAGTACATCCATTCGCATCAGTAATTGTTACTGAGTATGTGCCAGCTGCTACTCCTGTAATTGAAGCAGTAGTTGCTGTATTTGACCATGCATATGTGTATGGACTTGTTCCACCTGTTGCTGAAGCGGTTACTCCACCGTCTGACAATCCATTACATGTAGCATTTGAATCTATTTGTGTAGATGCTACCAATACTGTTGGCTCTGTTACAGTAGTAGATGATGTTGAAGTACATCCATTGGCATCAGTAATTGTTACTGAGTATGTGCCAGCTGCTACTCCTGTAATTGAAGCAGTAGTTGCTGCATTTGACCATGCATATGTATATGGACTTGTTCCGCCTGTTGCTGATGCGGTTGCTCCACCATCAGACAAGCCATTACATGTAGCATTTGAATCTACTTGTGTAGATGCTACCAATATTGTTGGTTCTGTTACAGTTGTTGATGAACTTGCAGTACAACCGTTATCATCTGTTACTGTTACTGTATAAGTACCTGCTCCTAATCCTGTTACCGAAGCTGTTGTTGCTGAAGTTGACCATACATACGTGTAAGGACTAGTTCCGCCAACTGGTGTTACAGACACTTCACCATCTGTCAATCCGTTACATGACACATAAGAATCAACACTAGCTGAAGCTGCTAATATCACCGGCTCTGTTACAGTTGCTGATGATGTTGAAGTACATCCATTGGCGTCAGTTATTGTTACTGAATATGTACCAGCCATTACTCCTGTTATTGAAGCGGTAGTTGCCGCATTTGACCAAGCGTATGTGTATGGACTTGTTCCACCCGTTGCACTTGCAGTAGCTCCACCATCTGATAACCCATTACATGTAGCGTTTGAATCTAATTGCGTTGATGCAACCAATGCTACTGGTTCTGTTACTGTCGCTGACGATACATCTGAACATCCATTGGCATCAGTAATCGTTACAGTATATATTCCTGCACCTACTCCTGTGATTGAAGCAGTTGTTGCACTGTTAGACCAAGCATATGTGTATGGACTTGTTCCGCCTGTTGCTGAAGCGGTTGCTCCACCATCTGATAAACCATTACATGTAGCGTTTGAATCTACTTGTGTAGATGCTACCAATACTGTTGGTTCTGTTACGGTTGCTGATGATGTTGAAGTACATCCATTGGCATCAGTAATCGTTACAGAATATGTTCCTGCACCTACTCCTGTGATTGAAGCTGTTGTTGCAATGTTAGACCAAGCATATGTATATGGACTTGTTCCACCTGTTGCACTTGCAGTTGCTCCACCATCTGATACCCCATTACATGTAGCATTTGAATCTACTTGTGAAGATGCTACCAATACTGTTGGTTCATTAACAGTTCCAGAATTAGAAACAGTACATCCATTGGCATCGGTTACAGTTACCGAATACGTTCCAGCAGTAACTCCAGTTATTGAAGCCGTTGTAGAACCATCTGACCAAGAATAAGTGTAAGGACTACTTCCACCCGTTGCCGAAGCTGTTGCTTCACCATCTGATAAACCATTACAAGACACATCCGAATCTATTGATACCGAAGAAGCTAAAGTTGATGATACAGCCACAGTTGAACTACTTGTTGAAGTACAACCATATTGATCTGTAACAGTTACCGAATAAGCTCCAGCACTAACACCTGAAATGGACGCAGTAGTAGCGCCATTTGACCATGAATAAGTATATGGTGTATTTCCGCCTGTTGCACTTGCTGTTGCAGCTCCATCTGAGCCTCCATTACATGTTACATCAGAAGTTACTTGAGAGTTAGCTACTAATGTTGCAGGCTCAGTTACAGTTGCTGATGCTGAGTCATAACACCCATTGTTATCTGTTATAGTTACAGAATAAGTTCCTGCACTTACACCTGTGATTGAAGCTGTTGTAGCTCCGTTTGACCATGAATAAGTGTAAGGTGCATTTCCACCTGTTGCCGCTGCTGTAGCTCCACCATCTGATAAGCCATTACACGTAACATTTGAATCTACTACTGATGCAGCAATTAATGAAGCTGGTTCTGTAACCGTAGAAGATGCTGAATCATAACAACCATTTTGATCTGTTACAGTTACGGAATAAGTTCCCGCACTTACACCTGTAATAGAAGCTGTTGTGGCTCCATTTGACCAAGAGTAAGTAAATGGTGCGTTCCCACCTGTTGCTGATGCCGTTGCACCTCCATCTGATAAACCATTACATGTAACATTTGAATCTACCACGGATGCAGCAACCAATAACGTAGGTTCTGTGACTGTTGTAGAAGCTGAATCGTAACAACCATTCTGATCTGTTACAGTTACTGAATAGGTTCCTGCTGTTAAACTGGTTTGAGTAGCCGAAGTTCCACCTGTATTCCACGAATACGTGTAAGGAGAATTACCTCCTGTTGCACTAGCAACTACCTGACCATCTGAATCCCCATTACATGATGCGTTTGCGTTTGTATTTGCACTAGCAATCAATGAAGAAGAAGACGTAACTGTTGAATTACTGGTTGATGTACACCCTTTGTTATCCGTTACTGTTACGGAATAGGTTCCTGTAACTAATCCTGAAATTGAAGCTGATGTGCCACCATTCGACCATGTGTAAGTATATGGCGCATTTCCACCAGTAGCACTCGCTGTTACTACTCCATCTGACGCTCCACTACATGATACATTTGATGTTACTTGTGAATTTGCTATTAAAGTTGCTGGCTCTGTTATAGTTGCAGACGCAGAATCATAACAACCCTTGTTATCTGTTACAGTAACCGAATATGTTCCTGCCGAAACTCCTGTAATAGATGCTGTTGTTGCTCCGTTTGACCATGAATAAGTGTAAGGTGCATTTCCTCCTGTTGCTGCAGCCGTTGCTCCACCATCTGATAAACCATTACAGGTCACATTAGAATCTACATATACTGCCGATACAAGTAACGCTGGTTCAGTAACTGTAGACGATGCTGAATCATAACAGCCATTTTGATCTGTTACAGTTACGGAATAGGTTCCTGCGCTAACACCTGTAATAGAAGCAGTTGTTGCTCCGTTTGACCATGAGTAAGAAAATGGTACATTTCCACCAGTTGCTGCTGCAGTTGCTCCACCATCTGTTAAACCATTGCAGGTTACGTTAGAATCGGTCATAGCATTAGCAATTAGAGCTGCTGGCTCGGTTAATGTTGTTGAGGCTGAATCATAACAGCCGTTTTGATCTGTTATGGTTACCGAATAAGTTCCTGCTGTTAAACCTGTTTCTGTAACAGAAGTCCCTCCAGTATTCCACGAATAAGTATATGAACCACTTCCTCCAGTTGCACTCGCAGTCACTTGACCATCTGAATCGCCATTACAATCTAAAGTTGAGCTTACTGATGCTGAAGCCACAATTGCTGTTGGCTCGGTGATTGTTACTGACGCAGAATCATAACAGCCGTTTTGATCTGTAATGGTAACCGAGTATGTTCCAGCAGATATACTTGAAGCCGTTGCTGATGTTGATCCATTTGACCAAGCATAAGTATATGAAGCGGTTCCACCAGCAGCACTAGCGGTAACTTGTCCGCTAGAAGCACTATTGCAATTAATAGCAGAACTCACAGCTGCCGAAGCTACTAAAGCTGCTGGCTCTTGAACAGAAAATGAGGCTGAATCATAACAGCCATTTGCATCTATAACTGTTACTGAATAGGTTCCTGCTGGAACTCCAGTTATTGAAGCAAAAGTAGAACCTGTGTTCCAAGAATATGTATAATATTGGGTCCCTCCAGTTGCAGAAGCTGTACCACCACCATCAGACAAACCATTACATGTTACATTAGAATCTGCATATGCTACAGCATTTAAAGCTGAAGGCTGTGTAACTGTTGCGGAAGCTGAATCATAACAGCCATTTGCATCTGTTATGGTTACAGAGTATGTTCCCGCCCCTAGAGATGTTTCTGTCGCAGAAGTCCCGCCTGTATTCCAAGAATAGGTGTATGAACTGGTTCCACCTGTTGCACTGGCTGTAACTTGACCATCTGAATCGCCATTACAACCTATGATTGAACTCACATTGGCTGAAGCCACTAATGCTGATGGCTGCGTAATTGATGCCGAAGCTGTAGCTGTACATGCATTTCCATCAGTTACAGTTACAGTATATGTTCCAGCTGATAAGCTTGAAACACCATTAACAGTAGAACTGGTATTAGATATTGTTGCCCCATTGCTCCAAGCATAACTATAGTTTGCAGTTCCATTTGATGCAGTTACAGTAAGTGCTCCAGAATTATCTCCATTACAAGCAACATTTGTTTGAGAGGTGATGGATGCAGTCATTGAGCAACTAGAGAATACAGTACCAGTTAAAGCATTTGGAATATACGGATCAGGATACGTTCCAACATTGGCTACCGTCCAATTACTAACATTGTTAATTGTAGATGCACACCCCGTAATTGTTCCATTAAAAACCGTGGTTCCGTTGTAATATCCTTCACCATTAATCTCAACAGCCGTTACGCCAACAGTAAGGCTTGTATTGGTAAATACATAACCAGAGCCACCTCCCACAAAAGCAAGGAAGTTCCCCGGAGCAGCACGTGTTCCGGTAAAAGCAAAGATCTGATCACCTCCGGTACTTGCTAATGTAAATCCCAGATCATCTTCCGAGGCCGTACCGATTGTTGCAGCAATGTTCAAGTGATCATCAGCATTGGTAATATCAACTACAGTACCTGCAGCGATGGTTGATCCAGTGTTATTCGTCCAAAGTACTACTCCTTCTCCTGTTGTTGAGGAAAAAGCTGTACCTGTCCATTCATCATCACAAAACCGAATTTCGGTTCCATTTGGACAATCATCTAGAAAAACAAATGAAAACCCATCGGGGCTATCATTGTAGCCCAGAAAAGCAATATCTCCAGGATCGTCAATTACACCATCTTGAATTTGCGCATTTACCCCTAAAGTAAACACGAAAAACAAAATGCTAAATAGGGAAGTTTTTGAAGTTTCATTCATAGCAATTAGTTATAATTTAATTTCCAAAAATAATTATTGTATTGAGCACAAAAGCTACGAACCTAAAAATAAGGCCGTAGCTTTTATCTTTCATTTCATATTATACCTAACCACGACTAGGGTATTGCCCTTCATAGGCAATAATAAAATACAATGAAAGCCAAGGCTGCATATTATTAACCTGTTGACTAGCTCCAGAAATCGATGTAATCACATTACCCACTACTGGTACTGCTCCTCCAAAGTAATACCCATTAGCTGGTTCACTTGAAAATCTATCCTGTCCGTTATTTGCTAATACCCCAGCTGAAGGGTTTGCCTCATCTTCATCACCTTCAGATGTATTAACAGGTATTGCAACTTTAAAATCTGTCTGTGTTGTATGATAGTGTGATGGCAAATGTAGCACACTGAGCGTATTAGTCTCTGAACCAGCTATTTGACCTTGACCCCTATAGCTTAACCCAGGACCTGTTCCCGGATTAACTGGAGCCCTACCTCTTAAGTCAGGAAGCCCAAATGTTGTACGCCCATCTCCTCCGTATGTTGTTCCTAAAATTGAAAACAGTGCCGAAAATTGTGATATGGCCAATAATTGTCCTTCACAAAAAAACCAACCACGTGGCGCAAAATTGCCTGCAAACAATTTAATTTCTCCCATAAATGGTTCCATAATAATTCTTTTTTAAGTTCATATTGTATTACACTTATGGTACTATTAACCTCTACTGGGAAACACTCCTACTAAAGCTATAATGTAATACACTCCAAGAAATGGTTGCATATTATTGAAAGGCTGACTACCACCATTGTTCATTACTTGAACGGTTCCATTAACCGGAGCAAGGTTAGCTCCATTGTAAAAAGCATTAGGCGTAGCTTCGCTTGCATAATTATCTTGGCCATTATTAGCCAAAACACCAGCAGCAGGATTTACTTCATCTTCGTTTCCTTCTTCGGCATTCACCGGAATATATGCATGTAATGACGTTGTAGTTGAGTGATTGTGTGATGGCATTTGATTTACTGTAAGTACATTTGTTTCCGTACCTGATCTTTGACCTAACCTACGAGTAGATAAGCCTGGACCAGTACCAGGGCCTATTGGAGCACGACCTCTCAAGTCTGGAAGAGCAAATGTTGTTCTACCGTCTCCTCCGTAAGTTGTTCCCAAAATTGAAAAAAGCGCTTGATTTTGTGCAATAGCTAATAGTTGTCCTTCACAGAAGGCCCAACCACGAGGGGCAAAATTGCCTCCAAACATTTTTACTTCTCCGATAAATGGATCCATATTGATTAAATTTTGGTTTGTTATTATTTGGTTTAAATTCTTACAGTTTAGTGCGCAGCTACCGAAGCTGCATTCTGATGATTTACTTGTATTGATGTAAACCTTACCCCCTGACTAAAGCCCATTTGATACAATTTCATTCCTGATAGATAGCCGGTTTGATTTTGCATCACCATCAACTTCAGATAGGATGAATTATGGCATTTAACTACAATTCCATTGGTATCATCTGCAAAAACAATTGTTCCGGGAGCAATGCCGTTAATGACATTGTAATCGACTAAAGCCACTTCAAAAATGCCTATCGTATCTTGTTGAAAATAGGTTATCGCTCCTCCATAATTAGGGTTGCAAGCATTTACGAGCTGTTGTATGTCTTCTGCAGTTTGAGTTTCCCATTGAATAACCCGATCAAATTCAGTAGGCTTCTTCCAGTATGCCTTATCAGCGACTATTGCGGGCGAGGGTTCACTGGTTTCTATCTTACTAAGTATTGTTTGAGCGTCATTAGCTAACTGCTGACTCAATCTTAGACCTAACATACCATAATGTTCTCCTGGAATTATTTGAACCTCTTTTTGCATTAAAACGGGACCTGAATCAGCTTCAGAGGTCATTTGATGCACCGTATAACCACTATATCTTTCACCATTTTTTATTTGCCAAAAAACAGGATCTTGACCTCCATATTTAGGCAATAAACTGAAGTGTATATTCCAACAGCTTTTCGGAAAATGTGATATTACTTCTTGAGAAATATACCAAGGGAATGTCATGCCCATGAGAGCATCTGCTTGATGTTTCTTCTGCAACTGTAGCAATTGCTCACTTAGGCTCTCTTTTGAAAGAACAATTACTTTTTCAGAATTTAAAAATGAGCTCAATTGAGGTAAAAGTTCTTTAGATCTGGTATCAGGAATACACACACCTGCAAGAGCACCAAGTTGCTCAAGCATATAAATACTGGGCAATGCGTATGTTTCAGAGCTACAGCAGACTATAATTTTCATGGAAAATAGGTGTTATAGATTTAACAATAGAGCCACACGTTTCCGCATGTAACAACTATTTAAACTTTTGATATGACTCTCGATTTATGAGAGATAAAGGCTTATTCGTTTTAGGTAGTAATAATATGGAACACCAAAGGAATCACATCCACAAGAACTTATCAAGCTGAATACATGGCTGTTTTCAGCCATTTTTTTAATCATCATACTGCAATAAATTGTCCGCATGGAATTACAAACTTCATTTCAGGAAGCCCAAAAGCTTCACGAGAAGGGACAATTAGACAATGCCTATCAACTATACAACACAGCAATTGAAGCTGGTGAATCTGTTCCCGAGTCATGGAACTACATTGGACTGATTCACTACCAAAAAAACAACATTGATGAAGCCATAAATATTTGGAAAAAGGCGATTAATATTAAACCTGGATACATTGATCCACTGCTGAATTGCGGAGTTGCTTGTATGAATACCCAGTTGTTTGATCAATCTGAACTTTACCTTAAAAAAGCTCATCAAATAGATCAGAATAGACCTGAAACTGTTTTGCAACTTGCCCAATTATATATCGCAACAAAAAGGCCAAATGAAGCCATTGATCTACTAAAAGCTCCTGCTTATCATGACAGTGAAATTCCTGAAGTATACCTCATACTAGCCAAAGCTCACCAAACACTTTTAAATTGGACTGAGTCAATTAACTGGCTTGAAAAAGGACTTATTAAATTTCCGAATCATCCATTTCTGTTATTAGATTTAGCAGAAATCAAAGCTATAAACGGCTCAACCTTAGAAGCAGAAGATTACTTTCAAACGGCATTAGCGAACAATCCAGGAATCCCCTTGTTAGAGATTGCTTATGGTAAGTTTTGCGTTACTAATGGCAACATACAACAAGGCATTCAGTATCTACAACAAGGCTTAAATCAATTACCACAAAACGCAGAAGGATGGCTTTTCTTGGGTAATGGATTGATGGAACTTGGTCATATTGAAGATGCCATCAAAACGTATGAACATGCCAAGCAACTAAACCCAAACCATACTGGAATTCAGCAACAATTGGCTAAAGCTTATGGTAGATTTGTTCCACCGTGGCACGCTGAAATGATGGCAGATATAGAGCGTAATGATGCTTATCAAAAAGCTATTGAACAGGTGGTTGGAAGTGACAGTGTTGTTTTTGAAATTGGAACGGGATCTGGATTGCTTTCATTAATGGCCGCTCGAGCAGGAGCCAAACAGGTATACGGATGTGAGATGTCACCACATTTAGCCGATATCACCCAAAAACATGTGGAGATAAACGGCTACTCAGATTCAATAGCAGTTTTTAATGCTAAATCTACTTCTATTGAACCGGGTGAATTCAAAGAAAAACCAGATGTAATTGTTGCCGAAATATTTGATTCAGGACTTTTGGGCGAGCACGCTATTCCATCTTTCAGACATGCTATTCAGCATTTATGTAAACCTAATTGCACCGTAATTCCGAGAGCCGCTAATATTAAAGCTAGATTGATTCACATTCCATCACTAGCACAAGTAAACCCTCCGAAAGAAATTTCAGGATTTGATTTATCTGAATTCAGCCGATTTATTGTTCCAAGAGAATACAAACCAGTGCATCTTTCTGAATACCATCATACATTCTGTTCTGATGAAGTCGAACTGATTTCATTCGATTTTGAATCAGTAGAAAACTCAATTCCAGAACATTCAAGTAAAACAATCACAAAATCTTTTAAAATCACCTCAGAACTCCCTATACATGGAGTTGCTTTTTGGTTTGATTTAGATCTGGCTGAAGGAATTACTTTGCGTAATTATCCTGAAAGACAAAATAACCATTGGGGTCAAGCCATATTTTTCTTCAACACCTACTCTCAATTTGAAGTTGGGAAAAGCATTGATGTGAACATGCACTACAACGATATCCTAATTCGGTTTGATGATGAACTAACACAAAACAACTAAAAGTGAAAAGGAGCTGCACAACAAAGTACAGCTCCTTTTCTATGTAGCCCCCAAATAGCTAGTTGTTAGTGATTTGTTGCCTGACTAGCTTGTTTTGCCCACTCTGGCAAAGTGTTTATATCAATATCAAATACTATTGTTCCCCATAGGTACATTACAGTTCCTATAGTAAGAATTGCTATAATGTTAATTACAATTCCAGCCTTCATCATTTCTCCTATTTTCACTTTTCCCGATCCAAATACAACTGCATTAGGCGGTGTTGCAACTGGAAACATAAAAGCCATAGACGCAGCCATAGTTAATGGAACCATTAAGAACAATGGATTTATTTGAAGCTCAGTTGTAATGCTTGCCACAACTGGTAAAAGCATTTCTGTAGTAGCCGTGTTAGACGTAAACTCTGTTAAGAAGGTCATTAGTCCTGTAACTGTATAAAGCAGCCCAACATTCCCTAAACTTGCTGCACCTGAGAGCTGATCTCCAATGTAACCTGATAACCCCGAATCAATAACTCCCTTAGCCAAGGCAAATCCACCACCGAAAAGCAAAACAATTCCCCAAGGAATGTTTTTGGTTGTTTCCCAGGTTACTAATCCTTCGCCTTTTTTAGATGAAGGAACAATGAATAACAACAAAGCAATGAAAATAGCTACTGATCCATCATTGATGAATTTAGGCTCTCCGAGTAATGAACTCCAACCAGGAATAGAAAAATCTCCAACCTGTAGTGTTTTACGGAAAACCCACATCAATGTCAGCATCAAAAACAAAACGAATACGCGTTTCTGATCGGTTGTTACCGGACCTAATTCCTTGTATTTTTCTTTGAAAAAAGATTTGTTTTTGATCTTCATTTCTTTGGTTGGCGGATACAACCAGTATACAACCAAGATGGCAACAACAAACATGAAAAGCGCTAATGGCAATGCAAAAATCATCCATTGACCAAATGAAACTTCAGGCCCTGTTGGAAAGATAATTTCAAATATTCTGACGAATGATAAGTTGGGAGGTGTTCCAACTAAAGTTACTACTCCGCCAATTGAGCACGAGTAGGCAATCCCCAGCATAATGGCTGTTGCATATTTTCCTAGAACAGACTCTCCGTGTACACTTTCTAAAGTTCTAACAACTGAAAATGCAATTGGAAGCATCATCATTGCTGTTGCCGTATTCGACATCCACATCGATAAAAAGGCTGAAGCCAGCATAAATCCCAATAAAATCTTGAACGGGCTTCCTCCTAAACTCGATAATATTTTCAGTGCAATTCGTTTATGTAATTCCACTTTTTCAAGCGCTAACGCCATGATGAAACCACCCAAAAACAGAAAGATCACATAATTGATATAAGCGTTTGATACATCCTTACCATTCAACACACCAAAAACGGGGAATAACACCAACGGTAGTAAACTGGTTGCTCCAATGGGAATAGCTTCGGTTACCCACCACAACGCCATCAGTATGCCAATTCCTGCGGTATAGGTTATTTCAGTATTCCCTGGTGATAAATCAATAAATGATACAAATGCTGCAAACAACACCAAACTGATAAGTATGATGTTAATTTTAAGCCCTGATGTACTAGATTCGTTAGCCATAGTTGTTGTCGGTTTTTTTAGTTCACTACAATTTGGTATTGAAGAATAAGCTGACCCGCGCGATCAACTTGTACCAAATCTGCTGAACTGTTGTAATCAAAAATTGGGCGGTATTGGTAGCCTAAAGTCAGTTTGTTGTTATGACCTTTGAAGTAGCAATTCAAGCCAAAATCATAACAAACCATAGCTTCATCTAATCCATCAAACATGGAATATTGAACAGCAACGTTCGGCTGAAACTGACCTTGTTTTATCAAGTCTTTTTTCAATAGATAGCCAAATTGAGCAAAGATGGTTTGACCAGTTCCCATCATTGGATAGTCGTTTCCACTTCCATTGAAGCTTGTACCTCCAGAAGTGTAATCGTTCGCACCTAAATTCCTGATATAATTTGGGCCAAAATTGTAGTCGAAGAAACCCAAATACGCTGTAATTGCCGCTCCTTTGTTTTTCACTGGCACATCGTAGAATGCCTCAACACAGTAGCTTTCAAAATCGTAAAACTCTTCTTCACCATCAACCAACGATGATGTCATTTTAGGTTGGTACATAAACCCTGCACCAATGTTGAACACACGTTTCTTTCCTAAATAAGTACCAACTCCACTGCTATAAGCATGCAGTGTAGATTCATCATCCAGAAAATCCCACTTTAAATATCCCGAAGTACGCATTCTGGGGCGATTTAACGCAAAATCTGTAATACTATCCTGAGCTTCTACACCATAGACTGCTGGGTTTTTCAATGCAGCTACGTAATCTAACTTGCCGATTTCACCCTTCGCCCAAAGGCCTAAACTTCTACCTAAATCATCGTTTTTATTTACCGTGTGCAAAGTAAAAAGTGGTGCATCTAAGGCCATCATAGATTTACTGCTTCTCACAGTCCATCTACTAAATCCATCCCAAGTTCCTTCACCCATTCCAAGAGCAAATTCTCTTACAAAGGTGTATTGAACGTGGTAGTCTAAAACATCAAACGGGAAATCTTTCTCCGTTTTCATGTTGATGTTGTTTCCACCTAAAAGCGCAAACACGTATAATTTGGGGTTGAGCTGAGCAAACACCCCTAACCTCACCCTTCTGATAGAAACATCAAAAGCACTGTTTACCGCTTCACCATTAATTGTTGTTCCTGGATTCATTTCCATATGTCTTGCCCAAAACATTCCGCGCAAAGACCCCTTGATGTACGTGGTACCGGAATCGTTTAAATTCAATTTTAACTTACCACTTTGAGCAAATACAGAAACGCTTAAGAAAATAGGTAGCCATACGAGGTTTCGTAGAACTAGATTCTTCATTTTTAAAAACATTAAATTATTGGAGGGTATTGCTTATTCGGTTTTTAAACCGGCAGCCAAAGTGTTTCAATTTTGACAGAAAATAAAGGGGTTTCACACCATTTTACACCTCTTTACAGATTTTTATCTAACTATGTGGGCAGGATTTTAGGATGGAAGTCGATTTAAAAGAAAAGTTAATAGCGAAGCTCGAAGAGCATTATGGCAGTTTTGAAATTTTAGTTTCAAAATTCGGAACCACTTCTTTTGGACAGATTGCCAATGACTTATGCATCAGCCCAAGCTTATTTAGTAAACTGATTGCAGGAACGGCAACAGAAGGAATGTATTTGAGAGCGCTCGAAAATGTTGATCGGCTTATAAAAAGTAGACAGCTTGAGCACATTAACTCTGAGTTAAGTCAAAAAGTAGAGGATTTACAAAATCAAGCCATAAACTCAGCTCAAATCACACCTAAAATTGACTCCACTTCAACCGTTCGAATTAAAAAGCAACCTTATTTACTCATTGCTCTAACATGCTTGATTGTTGTTTTAGTTGGAATAATCTCCTCCTTGATTCAAGAAGAACCAGTAACGGTTGAACAAAAGCTTACATATACACACCCGTTATCTAAGTTTTTTGATGGTGGTGTAGATAAAGTATTTGATTCTGGATATTTAAGTCCTGAAGAAATTCAGTATTACTGTCCTAGTTCTGCTTACGAGGGTAAATGGAAATTACACAAACCATATAAATTACCACTTCCTGGCTCGAGTAAACCGGGGGTTTACATGGTTGCAAAATCTGCTGATATTAGGATGAAAACTTCTAGATCAGACAATCAACAAGGAAATGTATTGTTGGGCTATGAGCACCTGATTCACGAAATTTGGGTTGATAAGGAAAGACGCAGCATTTCTCCTGAGTTTTTTAATGAAGACACCAAAAGTTACACCTCTGAATTTGAAAACTTGAATTTCGATGACAACGATCGTTTTGTTAAAGTAGCAACGATGGAATCTTTCTTTATTGATCGTTTTTTCATTTACCCAGATTCAATCGTTCGTAAAGGTGAACCGGCTGGGCGTTTAGCTCAAGACATCAACCATGAACTGGCTAAGAAATATCAAATTGATGTCAAGTTTTTAATTCGAGATGTGGTCAGTAACCTCACCAAAACAAGATGTAATCAGGCGGTAAATCCCTTTTGTAATCCCAATGATTTACACACAGGGTCTACATTCTCTTTTGAGTGCTTATACTCTATCAATCTTGAGAATTTAGGTTTTGGAGGCGGTTATCCTTACACCAAAACATACGAACTGGTTGAGCAGAATTATGCAGACAAAATCTCTTGCAGCTGCCCTAATGATTAATTCGGTTTATCCAACCTCGATCCATATCCAATTGTTTATTATTGCTGATTAATTATAATAAAAACTCATAATTACAATCAGCTCGCTCGTATGTCATTAGATCAATTCAATTTTAGCCACCCAATACAAATGCGTTGGAACGACCTTGATGCATTAGGTCATGTAAACAACGGAATTTACGTTACATACTTTGAAATTGCTAGAGGAATTTTCATGCTTAAAGCTTGTCCAGATTGGGATTGGCATAAAGACATGTTTTTGATTGGCAATGTAAATGTGGATTTCAAAAAAGAGATGTTGCTTTCCGCTCAAGATGCACGAGTTCATGTGAGAACAGCTAAAATGGGTGGTAAAAGCTTTGTTTTAGAGTACGCCATCACATCTCAAAAAGGAGATCAAACTATTGTTCACGCTACGGGAACTACTACTCAAATCATGTTTGACATGAAAACTAGATCAACCATAGAAATTCCTGATTGGGTAAGAAAATCATTAGGTGATTTCGATTCGATATAAATAAAAAAAAGCCATACGAACTTCGTATGGCTTTACCTTTTTGAGAGCTAATAATTAGCCTATTACTTTAACGTTAATCGCGTTAATTCCTTTACGACCACGTTCAGTTTCAAATTCAACTTTGTCGTTTTCTTGGATTTCATCGATTAAGCCACTTTGGTGAACAAAAATATCTTCACTTGAATCGCTTGCGTTGATAAAACCAAATCCTTTTGAAGAGTTAAAAAACTTAACTGTTCCTTCTTTCATCTTACTTGTATTTATTATTATCTAAAATTACTACATATTTAATCAACAAATGTGTACGCCACACCTGTTTTTCCCGCTCTACCCGTTCTACCAATTCGGTGAACATAGCTATCGAGGGTCATTGGCAGTTGATAGTTGATAACATGTGATACATTATCTACATCAATACCTCTAGCCGCAACATCAGTGGCAACAAGAACTTTAACCATTCCTTTTTTGAAATCAGCTATGGCTCTTGTTCTGTAATTTTGAGATTTATTCCCATGAATTACACCGTTTCTTATTCCAACTTTGGATAGTTGCTTAGATAGTTTATCAACCAACCTTTTAGTTTCAGCGAAAATGATCACTTTTTCAATCGGATCATTTTGCATAATTCCCATCAATAGTGAGAATTTATTTTCACCATCATTCACACGAACCACGTTTTGCTCTACAGAGCTATTGGCAGTTAAACCAGAACTGATGTTGATTTCAACTGGATCGTGAACCAAATCTTTGATAAGTGATTTTTGAGACTTTTCAATTGTGGCCGAGAAAAGCATGGTCTGCTTTCTACTTTTCATCATAGAAACCATTCTTTTTATTTCATTCACAAACCCCATGTCTAACATACGGTCGAACTCATCTAGTATTAAAACAGGAATGGTGTTGAGCTTCAAAGCTCCTTTTCCAGCCATATCCATTAATCTACCTGGAGTTCCCACAATTAAATGGTTCCGCTTCTTTAATTTGGATATATCTTGATTTACGCTAGTTCCACCAATAAAACAAGATACTTGTAAATTCATACCTCGGGTTAAAGATTTAAATTCATCTTCAACCTGTTGAGCCAACTCTCTTGTTGGAACAACTACTAATGTTGTAAAATCTTTTTCGCCAGTAAGTAGTTTCTCAATTATAGGAATCAAGAAAGCTCCTGTTTTACCGGTTCCTGTACTTGCAACACCTACTAAATTTCTACCAGAAATTAGCGATTCTAATGACGCTTCTTGAATCTCTGTAGGTTTATCATATCCCTTGCGGAGCAGGTTAGATTTTAATTTGTGATGTAAAGAAATATCTTGATAAGTAGATTTTGCTTCAAACAACTTGGTAGGCTTCTTGTTAGATGATGCTCGTTTTACCAGCGTATTTGGATCTAAACTCGACTCCATTTTTCGCTTTGGTCTAACACCTGCTGGTTTTCTTTTTTTAAATCCTGTAGCATTTGAACTACGAGATTTTCTTGCTTTGTAAGAATTCATTCTGTTCTTTCTTGTCAGAATTGTGGTTGATAATCTGACATTTTTACTTTTCCGAATAAACCTTACCTAGCTATACAAAGCGAATTAAGCTCTACTCAGATGTCGAATAATTTGTGTCAACCTAAGGCCAACTCAAATCGCGACTAATTTTCTGTTTATTGTTACAATTACTTCAATTCAAACCACTAAATGAGTAATTGCTTTTGTCTGAAAGAAATTCTGGAAAGAAATAACTTGCCTGACTAGCCAAGTATATAGAGAAAGACTTGCTTTAACCGATACTATTATAAGACGCTTAACACGCCCTTACTAACTTAATGAACACTAATTCTCATTAATGTGGTGCAAAGTAATGTAAAAATATAGTACCAACCTAATTTATCTGTAAATCAACAAAATATAAAAACCATCATTGAACAATGATGGTTCTCACACTGGGGGGAGTGTTTTGCGCTAAATGGGGTTAAATATAAATATCGTAGTGCTAAACGGTAATAAGCGATCTGACCACAAAAGAGCAAATTAGATTCTTATCTTTCAATACTCAAATTGAGTATTTAGTATAACTGATGTGTTTTCATATACCCCACTAATTCTCCAGTGGAGTTAATATTTAGTTTCTTTAAAATATTTCTTCTGTGTGTATCAACAGTGTGCGAACTAATAGAAAGTAAATCACCAATTTCTTTACTTGAGTGGTCTAATGCCAGCAATCTAACTATGTCTAATTCGCGGTTAGACAGTCCTCCTGAGAGCAATTTTTGAGAGTATGATTTCACATATAATGTTTCATATTCACCTTGATCATTCAAATATTTCACCGTTCCCTTTATAGGCATTGGTTCGCCCTCACCCACTATGGTAAGATGTCCGAGCCCAACAACCGGTTTTCCTTCATCATCTAATAAATAAGGAACTTCATGCTCAAACAAGTTGACATATTTTCCATCGGCATTTTTCACCCTAAAACTCCAAGTGTACGAAAGCTTCAAGCGTATTTCAGGATCCACCTCGGTCATAGTGAATTGCATTAAATCTGGCAGAAGCTTGACCCAAATCTCAAGATCATCAGGATGAAAAAACTGAAACCAATAATTTGGACCATGAATTTTCATCATTTCAGGATCTAATCCAAGATTTGATACAAAGTTCTTACTGACGTACGGAAAGCTATTTCTAGAAGTATCAGTTAATATGAAAAAAGACAAGCCTTGAGGTAGAAATTCATCCAACTCTTTAATCTTTTGGATGTGCTTTTCTACCAACGACTGTGCAAGGTCTGTATTACTCTGAAACACTTCATCATATATATCAAATACGTCTTTCATTCTACAAGCTTAATTATTCACTGCGCAAATGTACTGAATGATTGAAACGATTATAAAACCAAAACAATTACAACTTCTGATATTTTGATTTGTTATAGGAATATGATGAAAGTACTTATTATAGGAGCCCATGGAAAAGTGGGGCAAATCATTACAAAAAAAATGGTTGAATCTAATGATTTTGAACCAACAGCATTTTTTAGAAAAGAAGAACAGAAAAGTGTATTTGAAAAAATAGGGACAAATACAGTTGTTGCTAGTTTAGAATCCGACATCGACTCACTTGCTGAAACAATCAAAGGATATGACGCTGTTGTTTTTGCCGCTGGATCTGGTGGTAAAACAGGCGATGATAAAACTTTAGAAATTGACCTTGATGGAGCAGTAAAATCAATGGATGCTGCAAAAAAAGTTGGTGTAAACAGATTTGTAATTGTTAGTGCTATTGGTGCTGACGATAGAAAGATTTGGAATCAGTTTGGTATTAAACCATACTACATTGCCAAGCATTATGCTGATAGACTACTAATTTCATCGGGATTAGATTACACCATTGTTAGACCCGGAGCTTTGCTTGATGAGCCTGAAACAGGAAAAATAACTACAACCAATCCAATGGATAATAAATCTGTTCCTAGAGCTGATGTTGCACAATTGATACTAGAAGCATTAAGAAACAAAAGCACTATCTGTAAAATTATAGAATTCAATCAGGGGGATATCCCCATAGCTGAGGCTATATAATTCATACATGAAGGTCAGGTTTTAATCTGGCCTTTTTTATTGCATTTCTGCCGTTAATCAACCTAGATCTACCGTATCCTACTTATTCTTCACTGCAGTTGTTTTACTATTATATTATTGATTTATTAAAATAATATTTTAAACCAACCCAACCAACAGTTATTTATTCCGCGTTTATAGAGACAATAACCATACTTCTTCATTATTGAAGTAAAGCTTCTTAAGCTTACCGTACCAACAATTTTTCCTAAATAATCCTAAAATTTAAAGCATATGCCTAAATCATTACAATACGTCCATTTTCAATCACACTACTATGGAGTCTGTATAAACAAAACAGTATAGACTCCCCTCACTCGCATAATCATTATTAATAAGTAATATTCTAGGCAGCTTAACGGCTGCCTTTTGTATTATATACCAATATCAATCCGAATAAAAGAGATTTCATACCGTATTCTATATATGGGTTATACATCATTGATTCATGATATAATATTGAGTATAATAAAACACTAAAAATATGATCCCATTAACCGAATACTAAACTTCCCTTCAACAGATAATTCATCTATTAAATAATTTCCCTAATCAAATCAATATGAAAAAAGTAATACTCTTTTCACTGGCATTTCTATTGCCTAATTTTATCCTTTTAGCTCAAAACAATGACTATTGGACCTTTTACAAATACAGTGATTTTTTACCAAATAACACTGTGAACCAAGTAACAACAAAAGGCGATAGTTTAATCTTTGCTACCAACAACGGAGTAACAATTAAGCACAACAACACCTACACTACAATGGCTCCTCCCTATAACTTACTCGCTAATCCTGTTGTAAACAAAGTATGTGCTGGTGATGATGGCAGCATGTTTTTTTATCACGAAAACACGGGGCAAATCACATACCTGAGTAATGGATCTTATCAAGTATTTCAAGACAGTTTGGATGGGTTTGGCTTATTAAATACGCAATTTGAAGTAAAACACAATAACGGACTCTATTATTTCAATTCCGCATTTGGTTTTCAAGTTTTTGATGGAAATACTTTCAAAGTAATTGATTCAACAATTTTCGCTAGAGGATTTGCGATTTCAAACGATACTATTTTTGGGTGTTCATTTGCAAGCGGCTTAATTATTCACGATAGCACAGTTATTGACTCATTTGATTACATCTTACCTAATGGAGTATTAGTTGGAAACAATAACATGATTGGGTTAAATAGTTCTGATCTTTTTACCAAATTCAATTCTGGAACATTTGATGATACTCTTGCTCTAAATCTGGGTGATCGATTAGCTGATTTTAATAACAATGGCTCTTATCAATCCTATTTAGACTCACAAAATAGTTTATGGATTTATATAGGTGGAATATTAGTAAGATCTGATTTCTCTAAAGCAGAAATCACACTTGATTTAAGTTATGAGAGAAGTCAAACATACGGTTACACTTTTATTAAAGAGTACAACAATAAAATTATCATGAATGTAGATTCAGGCTGGTATGAGGCTCCATTAGACATTGCATTTGTTCCTGAAAGCACGTTAGATATCAATGAATTAAACCTCACACTATCCCCCAATAGTATTGTATATCAACCTATCATACCTGATGTTGAAAATCAATATGATGGCCGGAATATTCTATTTAGTTCTACTCTAGCTTGGAGTGGGATAAACTCTTACACGAATGAGCACAAAGCTTCTCAAGATAGATTTTATTACCTACCCAATATGAACATGAATGAAAATCAAATTTTTCCGGGACCAATCCGCAACAACCATTCAACTTATTTAAGGCATCGCACATGGAAAGTGAATGCAGTTGACGTTCAAAACCATATTGCCAATTACGCCAATTCAAATTATCAAATTCCTGAAAGTATCTTGAATTGGCCAGCGCATGGCAGAACAAGCGTTGGAGAAGCTACTTGTTTGGCTCCTTTTGTTGATCTAAATAACAATGGCTTGTACGAACCCTTCCTTGGAGATTACCCTCAAATTAAAGGTGATCAAGCAGTGTATGCAATTAGCAACGATGAACATGCTACTGATGGTCATATAGGATTTGGCATTGAACAACACACAATGATGTATGCATACAACAGTATTGATGGGTTGGAAAAAACCGTTTTCCTTAATTATAGGTTAGTCAATAGAAGTTCAACCACATACGATAATTTTAAAATCGGAAACTTCACTGATTTTAATTTAGGCAATGCTGAAGATGACTATGTAGGATCAGACTCAACTAGAAATTTATTCTACGTATACAATGGTGATAATTTTGATGAAGATGGTGGTGGCTCCACAGGCTTCGGGGCTAATCCTCCAGCAGCTGGGGTAGTTTTTTTATCAGACAGCTTAGATGGTTTTGTATATCACACAAATAGCCTATCTATTTATGGTGAACCAATAACTGATTCAAGGTTGTATCAATTAATGAATGAAATGTGGTACGATGGCTCTCCTAGAGGTTACAGTTATATGTTCAACGGAGATCCTGTTACTGGAAACGGGTTCACTGAAGCAAACACAGGAAACCAACCTTATGACAGAAGAGGTTGGGGTTTTGTTGAGTCTAGAACTTTTTCTCCGGGCGATACTATGGAATTTGAGATGGCTATTATTCTAGCTTTAAACTCAGGAATCAATAGCGTAGATGCGATAACTGATTTGAGACATGCTACTGATACAGTTAACCAGTGGTATCAAAATCAAACTTTTGATGCATGGAATTTCAACTGTATAGATGCTCATGTTTCAGTAGATGATATGGCCTCCAATGAACAAAATCAAATCAAGCTTTATCCAAATCCTACAAA
>MDTF01003846.1_pt1 | contig 24161 bp, 19 predicted proteins | sample 811191 | NCBI WGS metagenome assembly MDTF01 (sample SAMN05326649, study PRJNA326480) | marine metagenome | isolation source: seawater | place: Southern Ocean | collected 2011
AGAAACTATGCCAGTATGGTATCACTGGCATTTTCAATGATGTGGCTGCCGATGTACTGCTGAGTGAAATATGTACAGCAAAGATCAACAGGCCTTAGTAGCCGCATTGATATACCGTGAAATTCGCTCAGCGATTTCCTGCTCGTTTGCTTCATTGGGTTGAGAGAGTGATTTCTCCACGACGTGATGACTCCGTCCGGTCAGTACAGTTCTAAAGAATGAGAATAGGGGATATTCACCAGTCAAGATAGCATAATTCAAGATTATCGCTTGTTTATATTTCCCTATTTTGATTTCGAATGCTTCAAACATTATACTGTATATACATATTACGTAATACAGTACATTATCATGGCGCGAACCGGCGTGACGCTGACAAACGTTAAACAAGCCACAGAGGCCATCATTGCGCGCGGTAACAGTGTGTCGATCGACGCTGTGCGCGCAGAGCTCGGGCATACGGGCTCAAAGAGCACTATTCATAAGCATTTGAAACGCTTAACCGAAGGGGGCGCAAATGCGCCGGTAGAAGTCTTACTGTCTGAAGAATTACAGCAGCTTGTAAGCCACGTTGCGGCGCGATTAAAAAAGGAGACGCATGCCACGTTGGTTGAACGTGAAAGTAGGTTTAAAAAGTCACTTGACGAGCAGGCGGCTTGCGCAGTCGCACTATCGGAGCAAAACGATACGTTGCAGGCTCAGATTGCGCGAGCTAACAATGACATCGCTGAATTGACTCAATATGTGACTGACATCACAGCGGCGCGCGATACAGCACTTCGCGAGTGTGATCGTTACGAACAACGGCTCGCATCAATGACACAGGAAATCCAGTTACTGACAACGCATAATCAATCATTAGAGGACAAGCACGTGGATGCGCGTGCGGCGCTTGAGCATTATCGTGCGTCTGTCGCGTCTCAGCGTGAGCGCGAAACCCATCATTTTGAAAGTACGATCGCACAACTCAATCATCAACAACACGCGTTGACGCAAGAGCTGGCCGGCTTAACCGGCACCAACCAAGAGCAAAAACTTACACTGGCGCGATTGGAGGTTACATTGTCTCAGGCGCTTAACGATCACAAAGCATTGGCAGAGCAGAACCGCTTTTTGGAAGAGGCACTCGCGCAATCCCGCAGTAACAATCAGCGTCTTGAACAAACCGTCGAGAGGTTAGAGCACGCATCCGATCTGCTTCGCGATGATCTGTCCTCTTCGACTGACGCTCTGAATACACAAACGATTGCACTTAATGAAACTCGCCAACAATTAGTGGCAGCTGACGCGACGGTAAACACACAAGCGCATCTGATCGCAGAATACATGCACCAAACAAACAAAACGGTGAAAAAAACGAAGAAGTTAAGCGTAAACGATGATACGCCGCAATGATAATGCTGTTGATGCGTAAACGACACAAGATGTTATGTAGCGAACGATAAACATACCACCTTATCTGAATTAGTTCCGACCAGATCTGACACATCGACCGTCTGCTTTTCTTATGACATTGCTGTGCTCAAGATCCAATCCCTACCGTTGTTCATGACGCTATCGGTGCTGGGGCGCTGCGCAGCATAGCCTATGCGTCCCATGGCATCGTCATGATTTGCCGGCTGAAGATCAGGCATTTCTTACACTCTCAGTGCCTTTCAAAATTGTAATTATCATGTAATCCCACCGCCATGTAGGTCATGGCGGATTTTGTCAGTTTTGGCCAGTGTCTGCGCGTATTTTGCGCAGCACGGTAGTCTCTTAGCCCTCCTACATCTGTAACAACCGGTTTGGGTTCTCAAGAGATTTTTCAAACAACACGACATAGACATAAAATCAGGGAAACACATGACTAACACTAAATCAAAGGCGACAAGGTTGGGGTTTGCAAAGACTCTTTTGTCTGCTTCCATCGCAGTGGCTATTTCACCCACGCTGGTTGCACAAGAGCAGGCCGGCACCACTGAGGCGGATGTAGAAAAAATCGCAGTGGTCGGTACGCGTTCAGCGCCACGCTCGATAGGAGATTCTGCGGTACCTGTTGACATTATCAGCGCAGAAGAATTTAAAAGTACGGGGTCCACCGACATCACGACAATGATGCAAGCCGCCGTGCCATCCTTTAATGTTAACGACCAACCAATCAATGATGCTTCAACCCTAGTACGTCCCGCGAATTTAAGAGGGCTCGCGCCGGATCACACCTTGATACTGGTGAATGGAAAACGGCGTCATCGCTCAGCGGTTATTACGTTTTTAGGTGGTCAAATATCCGACGGTGCGCAAGGGCCTGATATATCCGTCATACCGTCTGTTGCACTTAAACAAGTTGAAGTATTACGGGACGGTGCGGCAGCGCAATATGGCTCTGACGCAATTGCCGGCGTGAGACGCTGAAGGAGGCCTAGTGGAATTTAATAAAGGTCAATATTATGAAGGGGATGGCGCAACGACGATGGTCGCGGGCAATGTTGGGTTGCCATTGACTGATCAAGGGTTTGTCAATCTCTCTCGAGAATATCGAACGGCCGATCCCACGTCACGAAGCGTACAACGCGATGATGCGGCGGCGCTGATTAACAATGGCAACACGTTCGTTGAAGATCCGGCGCAAGTCTGGGGGAGTCCTGAAATAAAAGGGGATCTTAAGTTTTTTGCCAATGCAGGTTTGGATCTTGATCAAAACAGTGAAGCGTATTTATTTGGTAACTATGCGAGACGAGAAGTGGAGGGCGGGTTTTACTTTCGAAACCCACACAACCGCGGTGGTGTCAATGATGGCGGAACCAATGACAGTGGTGAGCAATTATTACTGGTAGCCGACTTGACGCCAGATCTATCGGGCAACTGTCCGACCGATATAGCCGTCGGCTCAAATGTGCTAGAAAACCCTGTTTATATCAACCAAGTTGCAAACAATCCTGATTGTTTTGCATTCAACGAACTCTTTCCTGGTGGATTTACCCCAAAATTTGGGGGGATCGTTACTGATGCTTCATTGGTTGTTGGTACTCGTGGAGAATTGGATAACGAGCTAAATTACGATGTCAGTGGTACTTATGGTACTAATGAAATCGATTATGCCATTAGCAACACCATAAATCCGTCATTAGGACCGGAGACACCAACATCGTTTAATCCCGGGCGCTACATTCAAACAGAAGCGAGCTTCAATATCGACATCAATAAGTATATTGATATTGGCGGGAATGAACCGTTGTTCTTAGCCGGGGGCATTGAATATCGATATGAAGCGTTTGAAGCCATCGCTGGGGATCCAAAGTCCTACGAAGTAGGCCCTTTAGCCGCACAGGGATTTGGTATCGGTTCAAACGGCTTTCCTGGGTTAGCCGCTCGGTTCCAAGGCAAGAATAGTCGTAACAGCGCAGCGCTGTATATTGATTCGGAGTATTTCTTTAGCGAGGATTTTATGGTGGGGGCAGCTATTCGGTACGAGGACTTTAGTGATTTTGGTGACACAACCAAAGGCAAGTTGTCTGCGCGCTATCAACTGAATGAAACCGTCGCATTACGCGGCGCCATCGCAACTGGATTCAAAGCGCCGACCATAGGACAATCGAATGTACGAAACGTCACTACCGCGTTCAGTGCAACGGGATTGGTTGATAGAGCCACGCTGCCGCCGTCGGATCCGATTTCCATTCAAAAGGGGGCAACGCCCCTCCAACCTGAGGAATCTACGAGCTACAGTGTAGGATGGGTAGGAGAATTTGAAAATGGGTTATTTGTTACCATCGATTACTTCAATATTGAAGTTGAAGATAGGATCAGCACAACGTCGGGGATCACCCTCACGCAAGCGGATATCAATGCGCTTCTCGCCCAAGGCGTCACTGACGCATCGAGTTTTAGTGAAGTGAGTTTCTTCACAAATGACTTTGCAACGTCAACACAAGGTATTGATGTCGTCGCTAATTATTCAATGGAAATGTTGGGAGGAGATACGGTTTTCTCGTTTGCGGGGAACTGGACCGATACAGAAGTTGATGATGTTAAAACGTTCGATGTGAATGGTGAGCAAGTCCAAAACATTTCACCCACTCGCATTCGAATGATTGAGGATAATTTGCCTGAATACCGCTTCAGCCTGACTGGCAATCATACGAATGGCGATTGGCGGGTATTAACGCGCCTTAATTATTTTAGTGACATTTTTGAAGATCACATCGATGCCGGTTTACCCATAGAGGAAGTGGGTGCGGAATACACGGTCGATTTTGAAGTTGGTTATCATATTAATGAATCATTTATTATGACACTAGGCGCTCGAAATGCATTTGATAACCTCCCTGATGAAAATGTGCTTTATGATACCGAAGTGGCGGGTTCAAAGTACCCAACGACGTCACCCATTGGCATTAACGGCGGTTTCTATTATTTAAAAGGCGTGTATACCTTTTAATCCAACTGGCGTCTCGAATTAACACTCGCGTGTGTTCGAGGCGTCAGCTACTCAATTGAAATACGACCGTGAACGTCGTTGCCTGCTCATCTGATCCCACTTGTATATGTGCACCATTAACTTCAAGAACAGATCTCGCAATGGTTAATCCTAATCCAGCGCCTTGCCCGTCACGTTTCCGAGATGGATCCGCGCGGTAGAAACGATCGAAAAGGCGAGAAAGTTGAATGTCAGGGATCTTATTACCTGGGTTTGAAATCGATATCAATGCTTCGTTATCCTGTATTTGAGTAGATACGGTTACTTCTGCATTATCGGGAGTGTACCGAATGGCATTAGATAACAAGTTGCTCAGTGCTTGTCGAAACATCGATTTGTCGCACATTAACGTTATTTTGTGACCAATAAGTTGAATGCTGATGTGCTTCTCTTCGGCCAAGAGCTCAAAGTATTCGATTAATTCACCGATTTCTTTCTGACAGTCTATCCGCTCAGCGTTGGGTTTGATCAAGCCATGCTCCGTTTGTGCTAGTAACAACATGTCACTGACCATTTTCGACATTCGCTCGTACTCTTCCAAGTTAGAATATAAAATGTCAGTGTATTCATTAGTCGAGCGTGGCTGATTGAGTATGACTTGGGTCTGTGTAGTCAGGTTGGTGATAGGTGTTCTTAGTTCATGAGCTATGTCAGCGGAAAAATGGGACAGCTGCTCAAACCCGCTTTCAAGTCTCTCAATCATCGCATTAAAGGACTCCACCAGATTAGCAAGCTCCACTGGGACTTCGGTGGGTTCCAACCTGATATCTAATTTATCCGCGGTGATGGAACCGATTTTGCGACTGAGACGTCGTAAGGGGGAGTGACCACGATAAACAGCAAACCGCGCGGCTAAGATCGTAATAGCCCCAGACAATACAATGATCCCCCACAATGTTGTCTCGAAGTCTTCCATATAGTTCATATGAAATTCCATGTTCGAGGCAACGATGACTTGATAATGTGTTTGGCTGTTGCCGTCTTCAATACGCACGGTTATTTCCGTTGCCCGTAACATATGTTCGCCGTCGAAAAAGAGGCTTAACATGGATGGCGTTATTTGTTCTATTTCATACGTATCCCCAGGGTATTTTTCTAGCACCGCGCTCTCACTGCTAAAAATAACTTCGTTGTCTTTATTTTTAACTAAATAATAGACACCGTGATGCCCAGAGACAGCTTGGAATAATATGCTAGACGGTGCGACCCCTTCATTATACGCTGTATTAAGCTTGCGTTTCACGGCTAGAAACACCTCATTCAGCTCATCTGCATCCTGCTCTTCAAAATGCTGAGCAATCGATTGCTGCACCATAAGACTTATAAACGTTAGGCAAACAAAGATAGTGAGCCCAACGAGTATAGTGACCCGAAAGGCGAGAGAGCTTGGTCGCTTTGATAGATCCTTAAGATTCATTAATACACATTTTATATCCCATCCCACGCACAGTCTGAATGAGCTTTGGTGAAAAGTCATCATCGATTTTTGCTCGAAGACGGCGAATGGCGACATCAATCACATTGGTATCGCTATCAAAATTCATATCCCATACTTGAGAGGCAATAAGAGAACGTGGCAACACTTCTCCTTGGCGTCTCACCATTAATTCTAATAAGGTGAACTCTTTAGTTGTCAGGTTTATTGTGCGCCCACTTCGCGTGGCAATACGCGAAGGAATGTCGAGCTCCAAATCGGCTATGTGTAAAATATTATTGGGCACGGACGTGCCGCGGCGGATCAACGTACGCACACGCGCTAGCAGCTCAGCAAATGCAAACGGCTTCACTAAGTAATCATCTGCGCCGAGCTCTAAACCTTTAACACGGTCATTCACATGATCACGAGCAGTAAGAAAAAGAACCGGTGTATGATTGTTAGACTCTCGTAACGATGACAATATTTTCCAACCATCGATATCAGGCAGCATGACGTCTAAGATGATCAACTCATTTTCACCGAGCATGGCTTTGTGATGGCCATCGAGGCCGGTCCGAACTAACTCAACAACAAAGCCCGATTCGGCAAGGCCTTGTTTGATGTAGTCTCCAGTTTTTGTTTCGTCTTCAACGACTAATATTTTCATGCGATGTTCCGCCCGTGTTACTTATGATAAGCCCGCTTACAATATTAATGTACCTAACGAAACCGTGAAACGAAACACCTACTATGTAGGTCGCTTTGTAATTTCGCCGATGTCCAGATACTTTAATGTTGAGTGCACTAAATATGTTAGTCCTTAGGTAGCTGATTATGCAACGAAATCCTTGCTTTTAATCCATTATAATCGGTCTAATTGTTGTAACCGTTCAGCAGGGCCCTATTGACAGGCTGCTTTGAAGTCGCCGAGTAGAGGATAGGACGTTTTGTTTAACGTCGCTTCGAGAATGGCGCGGAGCCAATTCAGTGGATTCAGCTTTTGTTTCCGGCAGGTTTCTACAATGGTGAGTATACGTTGTCTGAACAGTTCCCCTCGGTGAGAACACACGCCATAGCTGCCTTTTCGCCACAGCACATAGCTTCGCAATGAACGCTCTGCTTCATTGTTAGTGAGGGGGACGCCATCGTGACTGAGGAACACCCAGCACATATCATCGTGTTTTAGCCGCAGCTTACACCGGTTCTGATAGCGGGGAGTAACACAACGCCTTGATGCCAGTTCAAGTTGTTCTCGCCAGGCGATACGCAGTTTTTCCATTCGGTCCCGGTATCGCTTTTCACTTAGTTCGTTACTCTCATACCGGTGTTGCAGCCGGAACAGTATGCGAATGAGCCTGACTAACGTTGTTCCATAGGTTTTATTCGTACCCCAGCTTTCCGCCAGCGCATTCATGTTTCTTAAGATATGCGCCCAGCACAATTGACGGTGGTCTGAATCGATGTAGTGATAACCGGCATACTGGTCAGTCACAACAATGTTTTCCGGATTATCGCCGAGTAGTTTCTTTGCCGCCCAGGCGCCACGTGAGAAGTGCGTCATAAAGCATGATAATTCTGCTGTGCATACCTGCCACATCCAGCGGTTTTCATTGCCCCGCTGATGACGGGTTTCATCACAATGAACCACTGCCTCATTATGCATAGTCTCTTTAATATCCTGATAGGCAGGCGTCAGCACCGCACTGACGCGGCCTTGTGCTTCAGAGATAGCACCGCGACTGAACGATAAACCAAAGTTTTGCTCGAGCTGTTGCTGGATTTTACTGATACTCTGGTGAAACTGACCCGACTGCATCGCCACATACGCCAGCAGGTTATTGCCCATCTGCCCTTGATTCACGTTGTCGGGTAGTGTGGCTTTTACCGTTTTACTGCACTGACAACACTGGCCCTGATGCAACTGATGTTCGACTACAGAGAATGCCTGGCTGGGAATATCAAATACCTGATGCCGACGATAAGGGGAATCATTGATAGCAATGTCACCACCGCAAGCACAAGTATCGTCGGGATAATAGGTGCGCGTCTCATCAACGGTATCGGCCAGCATCCGCTTACTACCTTTATGGCCGGATTGCGCACCGCGCTTACGGCCTGTCGGCTTTTTAGCTGGCGCAGAAGAGGACGCCCCCGGCCCATTAGACGATGGCGGGCGCGATGAATTACGACTGTTTTGATTCAGTCGGTCTTCGAGGTCATTTAGCCTGTCCCAGAGTGTACTAATGAGCTCATTGGCATCATCGAGATTAGTAGCGACGGGTGGCTTTGTGGGCTGCTTTTTACGTGGCATAAAACCACTCTGACAGACTGGCGGGATCAATCAATAGGATCCCCACGATCATTGAAAATAAATATTACTAACTGTCAATAGGGCCCTGGTGAACGGTTACATCAGCGTCATTACAAGGCTTTGGCCAAACACGCGAGCAAGAATTGACAGTCAAACGCCAGCGCAAGACTGACCAAAAAGAAATTAAACAGCTCAGGCGTGAATTGCGTGAAAAAGAAAAAGCCCTGGCAGAAACAGCCGCATTGTTGGTATTGAGAAAAAAGCTGGATGCGCTTTGGGAGAACGACAACGAGGACGATTAACCTCGATCTCAAAGCGCACGGAATTAGTGAAGTTAATTCGAGACGCTAAACAAGCCGGCGCTCGATTGCGCTTGGCGTGTGAAGAAGTTGAGATTAGCCTCAGAACTTATATACGGTGGTTTAAGCGCGGTATTATTCAGGCCGATAAACGCCCTGAAGCCGTTCGTCCGACGCCCTCTAATAAGCTGTCGGAAGCGGAACAGCAGATGATATTGTCAGTGAGTAATGAAACGCGCTTTGCAAGTTTGCCGCCTACACAGATTGTGCCCACGTTGCTTGATGAGGGCGTGTATTATGCGTCGGAGTCGAGTTTTTATCGGGTGTTAAAAGCGCATAATCAACTTCATCACCGTGGGCGTAGCATGGCGCCGAATGCCAATAAGTTACCGGATACGTTCGTTGCTAACAGGCCTGGTGAAGTGTTCTGTTGGGATATTACATATTTACCCAGCGTGGTACGCGGGCGGTTTTACTACCTCTATATGTTAGAGGACATTTTCAGTCGTAAAATTGTGGGTGCCGAGGTCTATGAATGTGAATCGGGTGAGTATGCTGCTGAACTACTGCAACGCACGCTGATACATGAAAATGCGTTATATACTGGTGTGGTATTGCATTCAGACAATGGTGTACCCATGAAGTCGCAAACGATGCGAGCAAAAGCGTATGAACTGGGTGTAACGACATCATACAGTCGACCCAGAGTGAGTAACGATAACCCCTTTGCGGAGTCACTGTTTAGGACCTGCAAATATCGTCCAGACTGGCCTTCTCATGGGTTCAAAAGTCTAGAAGAAGCAAGGCGGTGGGTGTTAACGTTTACGCGCTGGTATAACTATGAACACAAACACAGTCAACTTAGGTTTGTCACACCGCATCAGCGCCACACGGGACAAGATAAATCGATACTAGCGAACAGACAGTCTCGCCTGGAACTGGCAAAGCAAGCTAATCCAAGCCGCTGGGGAAAACGCAAGATACGAAACTGCGAGCCAGTTGGGCCAACTACATTAAACCCAACCCGCGGGGTGAATGAGAAAAACGAAAGTAAAGCGGCTTAAAACGCTTTAAAGGTGACAACTAGCTTGAAAAACGCCGCAATTGTCGGTGGTCAGTATCAATGTAATGATAACCGGCATACTGGTCGGTAACTACAATGTTTTCTGGATTATCACCCAGTAATTTCTTTGCCGCCCAGGCGCCGCGTGAGAAGTGGGTCATGAAGCATGATAACTCTGCTGTGCAGACCTGCCACATCCAACGGTTTTCGTTGCCACGCTGATGACGGGTTTCATCGCAGTGTACCACCGCCTCAGTGCGCATCATCTCTTTGATATCCTGATACGCTGGCGTCAGTACTGAACTAACCCGGCCCTGCGCTTCAGAGATAGCACCGCGACTGAACGATAAGCCGAAGTTCTGTTCGAGCTGTTGCTGGATTTTACTGATACTCTGGTGAAACTGACCGGACTGCATTGCCACATATGCCAGCAGGTTATTGCCCATCTGCCCTTGATTCACGTTGTCAGGTAGCGTTGCTTTTACCGTTTTGCTGCACTGACAACACTGACCCTGATGTAACTGATGTTCAACCACAGAGAAGGCCTGAGAAGGAATATCAAAAACCTGATGGCGGCGATACGGTGAATCACTGATAGTAATGGCACCACCGCAATCACACGTATCATCGGGATAGTACGTCAGGGTTTCATCAACGCTCTCGGCTAACATCCGCTTGCTACCTTTATGACCGGATTGCGCACCACGCTTACGGCCTGTCGGCTTTTTAGCTGGCGCAGAAGAGGACGCCCCCGGCCCATTAGACGATGGCGGGCGCGACGAGTTACGACTGTTTTGATTCAGTCGGTCTTCGAGGTCATTTAGCCTGTCCCAGAGTGCTTGAATAACCAATTTTGCATCATCTAAGTTATCGACTGCGGGCGGCTTTGATAGCTGTTTTTTACGTGGCATGAAGTCACTTTGACAGACTGGGGGGATCAATCAATAGGATCCAAGAGATCACTGAAAATAAATATATTTAGCTGTCAATAGGGCCCTGCTGAACGGTTACAATTGTTTATATTACCGAATTGTAATGTAGGGGTAATCTGGTTGTCAGGCGATGGTGCTAACATCAGCAACAATTAATAAACAGTCATTGACTGCTGTCTGTCAAACACCAAGGAACGACGAGACCGTGAAAAGCGCCTTCATTCACATAATTATTGTGATTGCATTGCTCAGTGTGCAAGTGAGTGAGTCATTTGCATTCGCGCAAATGCCATGCAGTGACGAAATGGCAGCGGAGATGGATCTCGGATCTCACGATATGCACAGCGCTCATGACATGATGAAACACTCGCAAAGCGATGATATGGATGATTGTTGTCAGCAAGATTGCTGTTGTCCAATGGCGATGTTTCATATTGGTCTTCTCTCTAGTCAAGCTCATTCGTCACCCGATGGCGTGTCGCTGAGTATTCAGTCTCTTAACCCAAACCTAAACCAAATCTTTTTAGGTGGATTGCAGCGCCCTCCGAAACACTCTCTCATTTAAGCAGGATAAGTCCGTCTAGAATCCGGGCAATGATATCGCTTGTTAGTCGAATGTTCGTAGCAAGCCATTTATTTAAACAATAGAAATGAGAAAGTAATTATGTCAATTATTACGCATCGCTCGATGTGGATAGCCTTGGTGTTTGCACTGTTTTTATCAGCATGTACCGACGCAACACAGATAAATAACGATTCAGAGGCAGTGACTGAATCCCCGATAACGTCCTTAACAGTCTACAAAAGCCGTTCTTGTAAGTGTTGCCAAAAGTGGGTGAACCATATTGAAGAGCACGGGTTCGACGCAGACGTATCCAATGTTACGTTAATGTCTCGAATTAAAGACAAATATGGTGTTGCGCCTAATTACCGTTCGTGCCATACGGCATTGTCCCCAGGCGGTTTTGTTTTTGAAGGTCACATTCCAGCAAAATTCATTCAGCAATTTTTAGACAATATACCTGAAGGCGCCATCGGACTCAGTGTGCCGGCTATGCCAATTGGCTCACCTGGTATGGAAGTCGGTGATCAATTTCGTCCTTATCTTATTCTGCAACTCAATGACGATGGCAGCGCAACCACTTATGCCGAAGTTAATACCTATGAGGAGCAATTCTAATGAGACGCTTTTCATTTCATGTCATTGTACTAATGACGCTTTTGAATACTGGGCTCGCCCAAAGTCAAACCAAGTCGGTATTGACATTGGAGCAGGCTGTTGAAATCGCGATTAACAACGACCCTTGGCTTGTAGGCAGTGAGTATCGCGAGCAAGCCATTGTTTCAAGTAGCGTGGCAGCCGCTAGTTTGCCGGACCCGGTAGTTAATATTGGTTTGGCGAACTTACCAACAGATGGATTCGCATTCGATCAAGAACCCATGACGCAACTTAAGGCAGGGGTTTCGCAGATGTTCCCCAGAGGGGATTCGTTAGATATTCGTTCTCGTCAATTAAGAGAGCAAGCCGCCGAGCACCCATTAATGCGTGCTGATCGCATCGCCCGCACACGTGTGCAGGTCTCTGATATTTGGCTTGAAATTTATCGCGCGCAGCAGAGTATTAAGCTAATCCATCAAGATAGGGCATTGTTTGAGCAACTCAGTGACATTGCCAAAGCGAATTATGCGACCGCCCTTGGACGCGTGCGACAGCAAGACATCATTAGGGCAAAGTTAGAATTGACGCGGTTAGAAGACAGATTAACAAAACTACAAGCACTGGAAGAACGCGCCACAGGTAAGTTATTGGAATGGATCCTAAAAAACCAGCAGTCTGCACGCCAACTTGGCTTTGATGCATTTAGCGCGTTGCAGTTGCCTAATACATTACCTGCCATTGCAAAAATCACTGACAACACGTTGTTAATGGTAAAAAGGAAAAACCAACAACAGCTCGCGGAATTACTCGCAGATCACCCTTATATTTTATCCATTAATCAACGTATCAGAGCGAGTCAAACCGGGGTTGAGTTAGCTAAAGAAAAATACAAACCCCAATGGGGCGTAAATGCCAGTTACGCTTTTCGCGATGATACCCCGGCAGGTGCAAGTCGAGCTGATTTCTTGTCAGTCGGTGTTAGTTTTGATTTACCTATTTTTACTGAAAACCGTCAAGACAAAGAAGTCTCTGCAGCCGTAAATCAATCAGAAGCCATAAAGACTGACAAGTTACTCGCACTGCGCGAAATGATGTCTGCCATCCAGTCGTTATACGCTGAGCGAGAACGTTTAACTGACAGGCAATCGTTATACAACGACGAGTTATTAGCACAAATGCAAGAACAAGCAGATGCGTCCTTGAATGCCTACACCAATGATGACGGCGATTTCGCCGAAGTTGCTCGCGCGCGTATCGCGGATTTGAATGCGCGTATTGATGCATTGGATATCGATGTGGATCTCGTCAGAACAAACATTCGACTTAATTATTACTTCAATACCACCGCAGGTATTTCCAAGACTCAATTCGGAGAACAATAATGAATAACACGAAAGCCATTATTTTAGGATGTGTTATCGGCGGTGCAATGACTGCGTTAGCATATACATTCCTACTTCCTTCTGATGCACCATCTAACGCAGCAGGGCAAAGCACAGAACCCCAGCCACTCTATTGGGTGGCACCGATGGATCCCAATTACCGTCGTGATGAACCGGGTAAATCTCCGATGGGAATGGATCTCGTCCCCGTTTATGAGGAGAGCACGGGAGGTAATGAAGGTCCGGGAACCATTAGCATATCACCCAATGTAGTTAATAATTTAGGGGTAAGAACAGCATCGGTTCAACGCCGCTCGCTGCATGTCCCTATTCGTACGGTTGGCTATGTGCAATACAATGAAGACACCTTGATACATATCCACCCACGCGTTGAAGGTTGGGTAGATACACTGCATGTGAAAGCCTCGGGTGAGTATGTCAAAAAAGGCGAACCATTGTATTCGCTCTATTCCCCTGAATTGGTCAATGCGCAAGAAGAGCTGCTGCTCGCGATGCGCCGCGGGAGCGACGATTTGATCAGTGCTGCTCGCTCGCGATTAGATGCGTTGCAAATGCCAAATGAAGCGATTCAGTCCTTAATGTCGAGCAAAAAAGTTCGTCAAACGATCACTTTTTCGGCACCGCAAACCGGGTTTGTTGACAATTTAAATATTCGCGAAGGATTCTTTATCAAGCCAGGCAATACCCTCCTATCCATTGGTGCGTTGGATGAGGTGTGGGTTGATGCTGAAATCTTTGAACGGCAATCCGCGCAAGTCACTGTCGGACTTCCCGTCACAATGACGTTGGATTTTTTACCCGGCAAAACATGGGAGGGTGAGGTTGATTACGTCTACCCCACACTTGAACAGAGCACTCGAACGCTGCGGGTTCGGTTACGCTTTAAAAATGCCGATTACGCGCTTAAGCCGAACATGTTTGCCCAGATCACAATACATTCAGAATTTGACTCTGACAACGTTCTTGTACCATCAGAAGCGGTTATCAGAACCGGCACGCAAGATCGTGTTGTCTTGGCGTTGGGTGACGGGCAATTCAAGTCCATTGCCGTAGATGTAGGTCGAGTGGTAGAGGACTACACTGAGATTACTACAGGTCTCATCGACGGGGATCAGATTGTCACCTCGGCACACTTTTTACTCGATTCAGAAAGCAGTATCAGTTCAGATTTTAAACGGATGGAAGCACCTGGTGCACTCCCGTCGTCGGTTTTTACCGAAGCCACCATCACCGATGTTATGCCCTCACATAACATGATAACAGTGAACCATGGCGCCATCAGTGAATGGGATTGGCCAGAAATGACAATGGATTTTACTGTCGCTAACCACGTAGACCTAACGCGTTTGCGGCAAGGTATGGGGGCGCATATTGAAATTAGTAAAGAAAACGATGGTCAGTATGTGGTAACGACGGTGCATATCATTGACGACAATGCTGATACACAGACGATAAATGGACGCACTATATGGACTGAAGCAACGATTAATTCGGTTATGCCCTCACACAAAATGCTAAATCTTGACCACGGAGCAATTGAAGCGTGGGATTGGCCCGCGATGACAATGGATTTCTTTGTTGCTGACACTATCGATTTATCACAGTTGAAAGCTGGTATGGATTTGCATATTGAAATCACCAAAACCGGTGATAGCGACTATCTGGTAACAACCATCCATGTAAAATCAGCAGAACCAAGTTCAGCGCAAAGCGCAATGGTGACAGGCACCATTAATGCCATCAATACGCAGTCTCGTGTAGTCAATATTTCACGTGAAGCGATCCCAAAGTGGGATAGGCCTGCGGCAACTCTTGACTTTACCTTGAGCGACGATATCGATATCAGCCAATTTACGGTCGGTGCTGACATTACATTTACGTTTGAGATCACTGACGGCAACTTTAGGATCCTGAGCATTCAGTCTGAAAGCCAAGATGCTTCGATGGATCATAGCAACCATGGAGGAGCACACGAATGATCGCTGCTATTATTCGATGGTCAGTTTCCAACCGCTTCTTCGTATTACTGGCGACCTTAATTATTATCGGCGGTGGTTTATTCACGATAAAGAATACACCAATTGATGCATTGCCCGACCTATCTGATGTCCAGGTCATCATTAAGACGAGTTACCCTGGACAAGCACCTCAGGTGGTTGAAGATCAGGTGACTTATCCGCTTACAACAGCGATGTTGTCGGTACCAGGCGCTAAAACAGTCAGGGGTTATTCTTTCTTTGGCGACTCATATGTCTACATCATTTTTGATGACAGCACGGATCTATATTGGGCCCGAAGCCGCGTATTAGAATACCTGTCTCAAGTTGCTCCCAATTTGCCTGAAAATGCTCGGCCACAATTAGGCCCAGATGCAACGGGTGTGGGTTGGGTTTACTTGTATGCATTGGTTGACCGCACAGGCAAAAACGACATATCACAACTACGTAGTCTGCAGGATTGGTTTCTCAAGTACGAACTGCAAACCGTTCCCGGTGTCTCTGAGGTTTCTGCGTTAGGCGGTATGGTAAAGCAATATCAAGTTAAAGTTGATCCTGAAAAACTGCGGGCTTATGGGATCCCGCTATCGCATATTCAAACGGCCATCAAAAGAGGTAACCAAGAAGTTGGCGCATCTGTTATTGAAATGGCTGAGGCTGAATATATGGTCAGGGCGACAGGGTATATTTCAAGCAAACAAGATATCGAAACGATCCCTCTCGGCGTGAATGAAAATGGTACGCCACTGTTGGTTAGGGATATCGCGGATGTGCAATTAGGCCCTCAAATGCGCAGGGGGGTCGCTGAGCTGAATGGCGAGGGAGAAACCGTAGGCGGCATCGTTGTAATGCGATTTGGGGAAAATGCTCAAACAACCATAAACGGAGTCAAAGCTAAACTAGAAGACCTTAAAAAAGGATTGCCGGATGGTGTCGAAATCGTCACGGTTTACGATCGCTCAGCTTTGATTGAACGGGCGGTAGATAACTTGGCCTCCAAACTGGTAGAAGAGTTTATCGTCGTTGCCCTAGTGTGTATCGCGTTCTTATTTCATGTACGCTCTTCGTTGGTCGCAATTATAAGTATTCCTGTCGGAATCATCACGGCAATCATCGTGATGTATATGCAAGGTATCAATGCGAACATCATGTCCTTGGGGGGGATCGCTATTGCTATTGGTGCAATGAGCGATGGGGCCATTGTCATGATCGAAAATATGCATAAGCATATGGAGCGAACCCCCCTGACGAAAGAAAATCGATGGCAGGTCGTCATGGATTCAGCGTCTGAAGTCGGACCTGCGCTGTTTTTCAGTTTGTTGATCATCACCGTTAGTTTCGTACCAGTGTTTACGCTAGAAGCGCAAGAGGGCAGGATGTTCTCGCCGCTTGCATTCACCAAAACATATGCGATGGCCGCTTCCGCAGCGCTTGCTATCACCTTGGTGCCAGTTTTGATGGGGTACTTTGTGCGCGGTAAAGTACTTGCGGAGCATAAGAATCCTGTTAATCGGTTCTTGACGTTTTTATACATGCCAACACTGAAAACGGTATTACGTTTTCCCAAGTTGACCATGCTGGTCGCCGTTATTGTACTGGGAATTGGGCTTTGGCCAATTGATAAGATCGGTAGCGAATTTATCCCGCCGCTTGATGAAGGTGACTTAATGTATATGCCGACGACTTATGCCGGTATTTCGATAGGTAAAGCACGCGAGTTATTGCAACAAACCAATAAACTGATCAAGACCGTTCCTGAGGTCGAAACGGTGTTTGGCAAGGTCGGCCGAGCCGATACGGCAACCGATCCTGCGCCATTAACAATGATAGAAACGTTTATACAATTAAAACCTCAAGATCAATGGCGTGAAGGCATGACGACACAGGATCTGATCAAAGAATTTGATGCTGTGGTTAATTTGCCGGGGTTAACGAACGCATGGGTTATGCCAATTAAAACGCGGATTGATATGTTGGCTACCGGTATTAAGACCCCCGTTGGCATCAAGATTGGAGGTCCAGATCTTATGGAAATTCAAAAGATTGGTCAACAAATTGAAACGATACTTTCAGATGTTGAGGGCACGGCATCCGTTTATTCAGAGCGCGTTGCCGGCGGGCGTTATGTCAAAGTCGATATCCAACGTGAACGGGCCGCTCGCTATGGTCTCAACATAGCAGACGTTCAACAAGTTGTTTCTAGTGCGATTGGAGGAATGAATGTTACACAGAGCGTCGAAGGATTAGAGCGCTACCCAGTGAATATTCGATATCCACAATCATATCGCTCATCACCTGAATCATTGTCATTGTTGCCTATTGTCACACCACAAGGCAAACGCATTGCGTTGGCTGATGTCGCGGATGTGTATATTGAAGATGGTCCCCCAGGCATTAAAAGTGAAAATGCACGCCTTAATGGCTGGGTGTATGTGGATATTGATGGCGTAGACATTGGCTCTTATGTCGTCGCGGCGCAGCAGGTCGTCAGTGAGGAGCTGGTATTGCCTGCAGGATACTCCATAACGTGGTCGGGACAATATGAATATATGATGCGGGCAAAAGAAAAATTAACCTATGTAGTGCCATTGACTTTAGCTATTATCGTGATCTTGTTATACCTCAACTTCCGCAATTTTATTGAAGTAGCGATCATCATGGGAACGTTGCCTTTATCGATGGTCGGTAGTATTTGGCTTATGTACTTAGAGGGGTTTAACTTTTCAGTGGCAGTGGGCGTTGGCTTCATTGCATTGGCCGGGGTCGCTGTCGAGATTGGCGTCATTATGCTGGTGTACTTGAATCATGAGTACCAGGCGTTAATCGACAAATGCAAAATGGACGGTATCAAACCCACCGTAGGAATGCTAACCGAAGCCGTATTGCATGGCGCGGGTTTGCGTGTCCGGCCAGTCATGATGACGACCGCAACCATTATATTCGGACTATTACCGGTACTTTATGGCTCAGGTACGGGGTCTGAAGTGATGAGTCGTATCGCTGCGCCCATGGTGGGCGGGATGGTCAGTGCGATTTTATTGACGCTACTTATTTTACCAGCCATTTATTTAATATGGCGAAAACAGCAGCTCAAAACGATGAGTAATTGGTAGTTATGCGTCGCCTTGCTCGTCGGTTACACCGATACCTACTGTTGATTGTCGGTGTGCAGATGCTCCTCTGGTCAGTGAGTGGACTCTACATGGTCTGGTTTGATATCCACTATATTCATGGCGATCATTTCATGAAAAGTTCGCCCGCGCTTTCATCATTGTCAACGGTAAACGTTGGCTTTGATGAGATAGTCGCTCGCTACCCTGATGCTAAGTCAATCGTTTTGGGCAGTGTGGGGGAGATGCCGGTTTACCGATTAACCCTCACCAGTAAGACGCACCTGATCAGCGGCTTATCAGGAGACGTCATCCAACCGTTGTCAGACAAACAAGCCGCCGCCATCGCAATGTCCAGGTCAAGTCGGTCGTATGAGGTCGACAATGTGACCTTGCTGGGTGAAAACGAAGAGGATAGTCCGGTTGGGCAACGAGGACGTCCATTATGGCGAGTTGAATTTAAAGGCGCACTTGCGCCAACATTTTACGTCAGTCAAGACACAGGTACGGTTGAATATATTCGACATGCCCCTTGGCAAGTATTTGATTGGTTATGGCGCCTCCATATTATGGATTACCAAGACGGTGAAGACGTTAGTAATACACTATTAGTGAGCATGACTATCATAGGGCTGTTGGCCGCATTAGCAGGCTTGCTATTGCTGCCTTATTCCTTTTCGTCATCGCGAAAGGCAGCTGACTGAAATGTTCTGGCGGATCATTCACAAATACCTTGCATTAATTGTGTTTTCACAATTAATGGTTTGGCTCGCTACGGGTTTTTTACTCGGACAGGCTGAGCACAGTAAACCCCTCTCCAGAATCGCAAGTGACGCTATTGCAGGAAGTGTATTAACGCAAAACCTAATATCCGTCGAGAACGTCCTTATACGCTCACCCAATGCGCTCTCTATTGAGCTGCTTAGCTTGTTGGGAAACCCGACCTATAAGGTTATGACGCACTATGCTAGACATGCCCATGAAAGAGAGTATGAGTTAATAGACGCGATAAAGGGAAATAAAATAGAACTAACAGCGAACGATATCCGTGATCTGGTCAACAATCACTTCCGGTTAACTTCGCCTATTCAAGATTTACGCCTTGTTCATCCACCGATAGAGCATCTACCCAAAGAGCAACAATCGGTTTGGCATGTACGTTTATCAGACAGAGAAACGACACACATTTATGTCCGAGCATCGACAGGGGAAATAGCCGGCGTCGTCGATAGCAACAGAGAATGGACAAACTTGTTGATGTTATTGCACTTTATGGACTATCAGAACACCGGCTCATTTAATCACTGGTGGATCAAGTTCCTCGCGTTACTGACTTTGCTGTTGAGTATTTCAGGAATTCTGTGGCTGGTTAGCCTCGTTAAAAATAAGCAAGTATTCATTGGGTGGTGGTATAGAAAGCAAGACATAGTGGTACTTGATCAGCAAGGTTACCTCCAAAACGTCGTTGCTAAGGACAATGAATCACTTCTGGACTGTTTACAGCACAATGCCCTTTCTATTGAGTCAGTATGTGGGGGAGGGGGAACATGCGGCCAATGTATCGTGCGTCTTGATCCAACGGCTGCCATTTCAGTTGCAGAACGATATCGCTTATCTCAAGACAGGTTGTTGTCCGGATACCGTTTAGCTTGTCAGCAAAACACTGATTTGAAAGGCAACGTTCAGCTTGTAGAGTCTCCAAACCCCAAAACAGTATCATGCGAGTTGCTCTCAAACACATTCATTACACCCTTTATCAAAGAATTAAGATTTAAACATCAAGGCAGTGTTCCACTGGATTTTAAGCCTGGCAGTTTTGTTCAATTCACGATTAAAGAAGGTCAATCTTTAGCGTTTCCGAAAGACTTACCGAGACGCTATCGGCCTTATTGGCCGCGTTTTGAATCAGCTACATTTTCCCATCCAAACACTGTCAGGCATTATTCAGTTGCAAACCGAAATGATGGTAGTGGCGTGCTTACATTCAATATAAAAATGCAACCGGCACAATCTAACAACCAAAGACCTGGCATCGGTTCTTTTCACCTTGGTAATTTAAGCATCGGCACTGTGGTTGATATAGTTGCGCCTCGAGGGGGATTTAACTTACCTGATGATCTTGGTGTACGAGAAATTGTGTTGGTCGGAGGGGGCTCGGGTATAGCACCTCTAAAAGCTCTAATCGATGAACTAATATTTGGCTTGCATTCGACACTGCCTATAACCCTCTTTTATGGCGCCAAACACCCTGTTGAATTGGCAAATCATTGCTGGTTAAAAGCGGTTGAAACACAGCATTCCAATTTCTCCTATCAACCTATCGTGTCTAACGCGTCTTCTGTTTGGTATGGACAGGTGGGCCGCGTACAAACGCCGTTGAATGCATTTGTGTCTGCGCACCGTAGCCTCCATCGATGTTTGTTTTTCCTCTGCGGTCCTCCGGCAATGATGAACGATGTAACCCAGTTACTATTACGCTACTCCGTCAATGAAAATGCTATACAAATCGATTCATTTTCACCATTTACTACTACTTAAAACTACCGAGGTTTATTTATGAAAACACTATTGTCAACGTTCTTACTGACCGCTCTTTTCTTGAGCACAAGCAGTTATGCTCACACATCGTTGAAAACGTCCATGCCAAAAAACAATGCGATGTTAATGTCATCGCCTCCACAATTGTCCGTTGTTTTTACTGAGCCAGTTCGTTTGGCCAAATTGACGTTAAATTCTCAAAACGGCGAGCCTGTCGACTTTAATTTTTCTCCATCGATGGAGTCTAGCACTTTCTTTAATTACGACTTACCGACGTTATCGCCGGGTAACTATACCGCACAGTGGATGTTACTTGGTGAGGATGGGCACAAAATGGACGGTTCATTTGACTTCATGGTTCACGGAAACAAGTCCATGCAAGATGACAAAAAAGCCCATAGTCAACACAAAGACCATTAAAGAGGAAGATTAAAATGGCAATTTGGGAAGTATTGATCCTATCCACCAAGCTTACTGTCTATCTAGGACTGTCGGCGCTTTTGGGCGGATTTCTGATCCTTCTTATAGCGCCTTTTATTCAAGATAAGCTGTCTCAAGCCAGACTGCTTTGGCAAACATACATTATTAAATATATGGCAGTGTTTGCCTTAATTGGTGTATTGGCGACTATTTTGGATTTCTTTTTTCAGGTGGGGGCGCTGTCTCAAAGTGGTTTTACCGGCATGTTTGATGCTGTCATGCAAAATATGGTTGCACAATCTGCACTAGGGACCGTTGCGATCAGTAGGCTGTGTGTGTTTATCGTGGGTTTAGTATTCTGTGGGATGGTTTATTGGCAACTCACTCGCAAAATAACGCCTAATTTTTTTGTGACACTCATTGTTGCTATTATTCAGTGGGGGAGCGTTGGATATACATTCATGCTCTCTGGTCACACTGTCCAGCTTGATAGTTTATATGGATATGCGTTGGCTGTGCATGTGATCATCGCGCTAAGCTGGATGGGCGCTCTTTGGCCGTTGTCAGCAGCATGCCTACACCTATCGCCTACACCGCTATACAGTCTGATGCGGCAATTTGGTCATCTTGCTATAGGACTGGTGAGCCTGCTGCTCCTTGCCGGCACTCTGCTAGCATGGGAGCTAGTTGGTTCTGTAGGTAATTTATTCAATCAAATCTATGGACAAAGCCTGCTGTTAAAGCTGGGCTTTGTCAATGCGATCCTGCTGCTTGCCGCATGGCATAAATTAAAATTAACGCCCAAGCTTTTAACGCACAGTAACGCAGCGATAGACATGCGCCGTTCGATCCAAATTGAAATGCTCATTGGACTATGCATTTTTCTGATCACCGCTGTTTTGACTACTGTTCTTGGTCCTCAATCTTAACTTTGGATTTATCTGAAAATTAATTACGTTTTAACGACTGTTTTGTCTATTGCGCTGCTTTCATTTAGTACGTTTGCTCATGAGCCACTCAAATCAATAGAGCACTCTGCAACTCACTTCAGTGGCTTGGATACTGCAGCGGGTCGCAGTGTGCTCGCTTATCACGAAGCATTATCTAATGGACAAGCGGATGACGTCATGAGTGCATTGACATCCGAAGTCATTATTTTAGAGGGATCGCGAATAGAACGCAGTGCTGAAGAATATCGACAACATCATTTACACGGTGATATGCGGTTTTCTGCGGCTGTCAAAACCACAACAATTGAACATCATGTTCGCGTTTATGGGGATACGGCGGTCTCAATTGCCAGAAGCCACACCCTTGGCACATACAAAGGTAAACAAATTGATAAGCAAGGAAATGAAACACTGGTACTTAACCTTATCAATGGTCATTGGAAAATAAGTCATATCCACTGGTCCCATTAACACTTTAATTTATAGGAAAACTTTAAATGACGTTACTTATGCGAATCTCACTCGTCCTGATGTTAAGCACAACTACACTGGGCGTCTTTGCATCACAGGCAGATGAAGACAAAGCGACGATTGAAGAAATTATCATTGCTATTGAAAACGGTTGGGAGTCGGGCCAAGGACGGCCTTTTTATGAACACTATCTCGACCATAAAGGTGCTCGATACATTGAATCAGGCGGCCAAAACACAGGATTAAGTGATCTCGTCGAAAATCATGTGGAGCCAGAGAAAGAAGTACTCAAACGCCTCACCATCGATATATTGGATATGGATATTACAATTGATGACGATATGGCATGGGCGATTACGACCGTAAATGTGTCTGGTGAAGTAAGAAAAACTGGCTCAACATTTGACAAAAAGGGCTACCAAACGTACTTGTTTAAACGAACGAGTAAAGGATGGAAAGTCATACATTCACATTCGTCTACCCGCGATAAAAAGCCCCACAAGCATCATTAAGCGACGTCAGTATGCCCATCACTCGCAACGTTACCCTAGACATCATGCGCACGGTCGCCATTGTATTAATGGTGATCTTTCACTTCGCGTATGACTTGCGGTTCTTTGGCTGGGTAGATTGGAGTGTGCCAAATGGTCCTGGCTGGAAACAATTTCGGTATGTCATTTTATCACTCTTTTTCTTAAGTGTGGGTGCATCATTGGTGTTCGCTCATCACCAACGCGTGGATTTGAAATCCTTTGCGAAGCGAATAATGTGGATAGTGGTATGGGCATGCGTTATATCACTATTTACTTATTGGTTTTTCAATAGTAATTGGATATTTTTTGGTGTTTTACACTTTATCGCCGTGGCCAGTGTACTATGCCTTCCCTTCGCACGTTATCCAGTCATGGCTTGTTTTATTGGGATAGGGATTATTACACTGTTCTTAACGAATGTGGTTACAAGTAAATGGCCGTTTAACTTATGGGAATTGGGGCTGCCGTCATCACCCAACGATTATGTTGCACTATTTCCTTGGGTTGGCGTTGTATTGCTGGGCATTGGCGTTGGCCATATGTTTATTAAGGGTATAGATCCCTGTGCTTCACTGAAATTATCAACTAAAATCACGTTTTTAGGACGTCACAGTCTTGCTGTGTATGTGTTACATCAACCTCTGTTTTTTGTAACATTAGGCAGCGTGTATTGGCTTTCGCATTCGGTTATGTGAGTCTAAGTTGAAGATGAGACAATGATAATAAGGGACCTTTGACAAAAGTAGAGCGTTGTTTGTTTTACAAGTAGTCTCGGCGTTTCTAGCACTTGTATATCAGTAATAGTGTGGGTTCATCCAAGCAATAACCGCAGAAATAACGGCAACTAGGATGGCTGTTAATGTTAATACTGTGTTGGCCAAATTGCGTGTCGCTTCATTATATAACGTTTTCACCGCATCAATATCTTGTTCAATACGCGCAAGTCGACGATTAACTTCTGCATTGGAAAGCGTAGCATTCTCCAATAACAGTAAATCTCGATTGGCTATGTTCTGCTAAATTGTTGCTATACTGTATATGAATACAGTCGTTAAGGATTGATCATGCTCCCAGCACAATTTACAAAGCTTATAGCCGA